>Ga0255336_100126_pt1 | contig 175367 bp, 161 predicted proteins | sample MeOH1_35cm_T3_17_FD_189102 | JGI IMG/M metagenome (GOLD analysis project Ga0255336, IMG submission 189102) | Sandy soil microbial communities from University of British Columbia, Vancouver, Canada - MeOH1_35cm_T3_179 | ecosystem: Engineered > Artificial ecosystem > Sand microcosm > Unclassified... | reverse complement strand
AGGCCGGGCGCTATACGCTGGCCGAGGAACGCTGCAGCCTCGACGGCCTGATCGATTCCGCCATGCGCCTGGTGCGCGACCGCGCCACCGCCGGCAAATTGAAATTGCGCAGCCGGATCGATCCGGCTACCCCCGATCTCTGGGCCGATCGCCGCGCCGCCCTGCAGATCATCTCCAATCTCCTCACCAATGCCGTCAAGTTCACGCCCAAGGGCGGCAAGGTGACGGTCAGCGTCGCGCCGGCACCGATCCTCGCCGGCCAGCGCGCCTATGTCGCCATCACCATCAGCGATACCGGCATCGGCATCGCCGCCGCCGATATCCCCAAGGTGCTGAGCAGCTTCGGCCAGGTCGACAACGCCATGAGCCGCCAGCATGACGGCACCGGCCTCGGCCTCCCCATCGTCAAGGCGCTGACCGAATTGCATGGCGGCAAGTTGTCGATCGACAGCACCCTCGGCGAAGGCACCACGGTCACCGTCACCCTTCCCGCCGTCGCCGATGCGGTGGTGCAGCCGATGCTGCTGTAGGAGCTGCTGGCGGTTGCTGAGGCGGTACGCACTGGCAATGCCGTATGCTTGCTATGAGTTCAAGTTTCACAGGGCCTATGCCGGTCGGAAAGTCCAGATTAGGCGACAATTTTACGTTCGATAGCCCATTTGTCGGAGCCGTTGTCTCGGAAAGGACTAAATTTCTAGCTCTGAGCCTGCTATGATTTAAACTTAGATCTCATCATCGTGGCGCGCTGATGGCCGCGTGAACGCGCAACGAAAAGCGGGGATGGCCTTATACCATGAAATTGACACACTTCGGTTTCGAACAAGATAAGTTTCGTGAAAGCCGTTGGGTGATTCAGCAATTTGACCTGTATTCTGTGAATTTAATCGTCGGCCGAAACGCGACCGGAAAATCAAGGTTAATTGCTGTCATTCAGTGTCTTGCAGACCTAATTTCTGGTCGGCGCCGACAGCTCCCACTTTCCGGGTATTACGTCGCCCAATTTCATGACGATGACGGCACCCACATTGAGTATCGATTAAATTACGAGGAGGGGAAGGTGATAGGCGAATGTCTATCAGATCTTGCAAATAAAAAATTGTTGCTGACACGCGATGCGGAAGGCAAGGGAAGGATCTGGTTCGAGAAACAGGGTGAGTTTTTAGATTTCCAATCCCCGACTTCACAGGTCGTTATCGCATCACGACAAGATCCCACTCAGCATCCGTTTTTTGAACCGCTCATAGCTTGGGCAAATCGGACTTATTTTTATGCTTTCGGGTCGGCTCTAGGAAGAGAAGCTATCAATATATTTCTAGATAGCAACAACCCTCTCGATCTGCGCGATCCCAATCACGTTACTGCTTTGTATCAATTTTTTTCCAACAAACACGGTGACCAATTTAAGACAGCGGTCCGAGAAGATTTAGCGGAAATTGGCTACAACCTTGACGAAATCGGTACGCGGTCTCCCCGATCGATCATGCTTCCAAATTTGCCGAACGCTCGTGTCTTATATGTCAAGGAAACTGAATTGGCATCTGCGACAGAGCAGATCGAGATTTCTCAAGGGATGTTTCGCGCGCTGGCTCTTTTGATTCTAATCAATATCGGTCTATTTGAAAAAATGATCGATTGTTTGCTGATTGATGACATCGGAGAAGGGCTCGACTTCGAAAGGGCAACAGCGCTCATAAAGCGATTGGTCAATAAAGCCGATATAGCCAACTTCCAGTTACTACTAAGTACCAATGATCGCTTCGTTATGAACAGCGTCCCCCTTGAAAACTGGCTAGTGCTGAAGCGAGACAGAGGGCAGGTAGCCGTCTTCAGTCAAAAGAGCCATCCCCGGATTTTCGAAGAATTCAAATTCACGGGTCTAAATAATTTCGATTTCTTCGCCACAGATTACATCGGTACCCAAAAAATGGACGAGCAATGAAGAAACTCGCGGTCTTCACAGAAGGCCAGACGGAACAGCTGTTCGTTCAGTCTCTACTGAGGTCGGTGTCGAATACGAGCAATATCGCACTTCGGCTCAGTAGGATGTCCGGCGGCCGGCGCTACACACGTATAGAGATGCAATTGTCATCAGACCCAACCAATGATGAAACAACGCATTACATACAAGTCGTTGATTGCGGAACGGACGGCCGAGTCATTTCGGATGTAAATGAACGATATGAAGGCCTGCATAGCGCGGGCTTTGACACGATAATTGCCGTCAGAGACGTTCGACCAGACTTCAGCTACGCCGATATAAGGAAATTGCGCGAGACAATGGAGTCCGCCCTACGGCACGATCAAATTGTGCCGGTTCTTGTGCTCGCTACAATGGAAGTGGAGGCTTGGTTCCTTGCGGAATTGTCGCATTTTGCGAAGGTCGACACCAATATCACACCAGCTCGCGTGTTAATCGACCTCGGCATTGATCTCGCCAATGCTCCGATCGAGCAGTTTCCGAAACCCGCTGACAACCTGATAGCCATCTACAACCTTGAAGGACAGTCATACGATAAAAGCAAGGAAGCGGTAGAACGGACTTTGCGGTGCCTGGACTATAATGAACTAAACAATGGATGGCTAGCGCGGACACCTAGTTTAGCCCCGCTGGTGAAGGAATGCCGCCGCTTTCTCACATAGAAGGGCGAGGGCTCTCCGATTGGTCTGATCACTACGAAAAGGAATTGTGAACGTACCTCAGAGCTGGGTAACTGCCAGGTACACGTCGTACATTTCATCGAAAATCCGGATTTTAAAGTGTCGTGCCCGCGAGTTCATTCCCGTTCATCTTTGCGATCGTCGTTAGTTAGAATAGGCGGATTGCTTGCCCCCACCGTGCTGTAGCTATATCGACTCATCCCTACCCCTCCTCCCTCATCTTCTGCCGCCAGGCGCTGGGATTGCTGCCGGTGACACGGAGGAATTCGCGGTTGAAGTTGGATTTGGTGAGGAAGCCGGACTCGAAGATGATGCGGGTGACCGGCTGATCCGTCTCGCTGAGCAGGCGGCAGGCTTCCTTGACGCGGTAGGTGTTGACGTATTGCGAGACGTTCATGCCGTGCCGGCGGTTGATGGCGCCGGAGACGCTGCGCGCCGGCAAATTGAGGCGGCGTGCCAGGCGGTTGAGATTGAGATCGACATCCTTGTAGATCCGCTTCGCCTGCATCAGCGCATCGAGCGCCGCGACGATTGCATCGTCTTGCGCCGCATCCTCGGCCGGCGGCGGCGCCACGGCGGTGTCGATAGCGCCGGCAATCGCGGTCACCTCGCGCGCGGCGTCACCGCCTGAGCCGCGATCGCCATCGCGGCCCGCATCGCCTGCGGTTGTCGCAACCTCTGCCGCCGTCACCCTCTCCCCTACCGTTGCGCCCTCTCCCATCGCCGCATCGCCTTCCACCGTCGCGCCGGCGACCGAGGCGGCGACGCCGAGGATGAGCAGCGCCAGCATATTGCCGCCGGCGATGATGGCGCCGGCATGGCTGCCGCCGCTGCGTTCCATATCGAAGCTGATGACGATATCGGTGAGGGCGGAGCCGATGATGGCGAAGGCCGTGACCTGCAGCGAGCGGTAGGAGCGGATGGCGCCGTCAAGGCGCGAGGCGATGAGGCCGTCCGGCCCGGACCGCGCCAGCCATGCCAAAGCAAGGCCGTAGCCGAGGAAGGCGAGGATGATGAGCGGGCCGATCGGCGCGCGCCAGACCATCAGCAGGACGGCGACCAGGACGGGCGGCAGGAAATGGAGCCACAAGGCGAGCCCGTGCAGCGGCCGCTCGCTCGCCAGCGAGCGGAAGGCGATCCAGGAGAGGCCGGGGATGGCGGCGGCGAGCACCGTCTGGAACGGGAACACGGCGCGCAGCTCATAGCCCCAGCGCAGGCCGATCAGGACCGATTGCAGGGCATAGGCGCCGATCAGGAGGAGGAAGAAACGGTTCTCGCGCCAGCCGCCGCCGCTGCCATCGGCCTCCCTGTAGGCGTCGCCGCGCCGCATCATCTGCACCAGGAAGGTCACGAGGAACAGGGCGACGACGAAGGGCAGCGGAATGAAGATCATGACCCGGCGGCTGGTTGGACGGCTTCGCGCCGCGTTGAATGTCGCGTTGAAGACAGGCCCCGATGATGTCCCGGATCGCCATCCGGGTCGACCTATATCGCGATCGAGGTCGCGGAAATCAATCGCCGCAGGCAGTTATCGGGAGGCGCTGACCGCCGGTCGGCGCCTTCGCTCAACCTCTGACTGTCGGAGCCGCCAGATGAAACCTCGCCGTTCTTCCCGCGTCATCCTCGCCGTCGCCCTGGCCGCTGCCGTGGTCTTCGCCGCCACCCGCGGCAGGACCGGCAGCGCCGCCGCTTCGCTCGATGCGGCTAGCCTCGACACCACCGATGTCACCCGGGTGGAGGTCACCGGGGAATCGAGTTCGCTCAAGCTGACGACGGCCGCGGATATGCCCTATCGGGCGATTGCCGAGGGGCGTCGCAGCGGCTGGTTCTCGCGCTGGTATTCGAGCTGGTTCTTCGACGATTGCCCCTCCTCCACCGACATGCGGATCGAGGGGTCGACGCTGCGGGTCGACGTCCGCCCGCCCGCCTGGTCGAGCCCCACCTGGTTCGGCCTGTCGGATTGCGTCAACGAGATCCGCATCAACCTGCCGAAGGAAGGCACGGTGGCGATCAGGCAGCAGGCGACGCAGGTCAGGCTCACCGGCGATTATGCCGCGATCGCCCTTGCCGCCCGCGCGGCGGATGTCGCGCTCGACGGGCATGCCACGACAATCGACCTGCGCGGCACGGCGATGCGGGCGCATATCGCCTTCGACGCGGTCCGCCAGGACGAGACGATCACCATCGCCGCGCAAAGCCTCGACACCGATCTCGACTTCCGCAAGGCGGGACCGATCAGCTACACGGTCGCCGCCAAGGCCGCCCTGGTGGATAGCGCGCTTGCCAATACGCCCGGCGCCAAGCCTGCGCTCTCTATCGAGGCCGATTATGTCCGCGCGACGATCCGCTGAGCCTGTAGCTGACCGGCTAGGCGCTTGCGGTCTCCTCGAGCACTTCCGTCGAGGCTTTCAGGAGACCAGGGAAGAGGCGTCCACCATGCGAGATTTCGCCCCCGCCCACCAGCAGCAGCCGCACGAGGCCGATGGGGCGATCGTCTCAATCGCACCACCGGCTGGCGCGACACCGGCTGGCGCAACACCGGCTGGCCGACCCGCATCGCCGCCCCTGCCGCGTTGCATGCGAGCAGCACGCTTGCGGGCAGCGGCTGCACCCTGAAGATCGTCATCTCGCGCCACGCCATCCTGAGAATCCGTATCCCGCGAATTTCCGACGATGAGATTCCATCTGCGGCAGTCATCGCGGCAAATTCTTTCACGACCGGTGGGATATCGGCCCGTGGGATAGCGGCCCGTGGGATAGCGGCCATCGGAAAGACATCTGTCGAGGCGGTATCAGCGATGGCCCGTTCGCAGGCAGCCCCTTCGCCGGGGACCTCCCTTCACAGGGAACCCCTTTCGGCAGGGAACCCTTCTCGGCAGGGAACCCTTCTCGGCAGGGAACCCGGGGGCCCGACCGGTATTCATCATAGCGAGCCGACCACCCCGCTGATGCCGCATCACGTGTCATCTTCCTGATCACCGCCGATCATCAAGCAATTTCTGGCTGAACAGCCGCCGCACATATCGCCCTGGAGCAGCGCCCCGCTTCCGCGTTCGCACCGGCAGCCTTTGACCGTACCGCCTTTGACCGCACCGCCTCCAACCGCGAAGACAAGGTGAACCATGATGGATGAGAACGACGAAACCGATTCCGTGACCCGCCTGCGGCTGCCGGCCCTGCAGATCAGCCGCCGGGCCATGCTGGAGGCCGCCAGCGCCACCACCGCCCTGCTGTTCGGCAACGCGCCGCGCCTGGCGCTGGGCGCCGGCCTGACGGATGGCGATGCCCCGGCGGCGGTCGACGTCACCTTGCAGGTGAACGGTGGGAGCCACGCGCTCAGCCTCGATCCGCGCACCACCTTGCTGGATGCCCTGCGCGAGCATCTCGCGCTGACGGGATCGAAGAAGGGTTGCGATCACGGTCAATGCGGCGCCTGCACCGTGCTGCTGGACGGCAGGCGGATCAATTCCTGCCTGACGCTCGCAGTGATGCATGACGGCCAGGCGATCACCACGATCGAGGGCCTGGCCGCGGGCGAGAACCTGCATCCGCTGCAGGCGGCCTTCGTCGAGCATGACGGCTTTCAATGCGGTTATTGCACCTCCGGCCAGATCTGTTCCGGCGTCGGCATGCTGAACGAGGCACGCGCCGGCATGGCGAGCTATGTGACGCCGGATCTCACCGTCGCCCAGCCGGAGCTGACCGATGCCGAGATCCGCGAGCGGATGAGCGGCAATATCTGTCGCTGCGCCGCTTATCCCAACATCGTCGCCGCCCTCAAAGAGGCCGCCGGCAAACAGACAGCGGGAGCGCCGATATGAAAGCCTTCACCTATCAGCGCGCCGATACGGCCGCCCAGGCCGCTGCCGGCGCCGCCAGATCCGGCGCCAAGATCATCGCCGGCGGCACCAATCTGCTCGACCTGATGAAGCTGCAGGTGGAAACGCCGACCCAGCTCATCGACATCAACCGCCTGCCGTTCGACAGGATCGAGGATATGCCGGATGGCGGCCTGCGGATCGGCGCCACCGTGCGCAACAGCGACCTCGCCGCCGATCCGCGGGTACGCCAGCATTACGGCGTGCTGAGCCGCGCCTTGTTGGCCGGCGCCAGCGCGCAATTGCGCAACAAGGCGACCACCGGCGGCAACCTGCTGCAGCGGACGCGCTGCTCCTATTTCTACGACGTCACCAAGCCCTGCAACAAACGCGATCCCGGTTCGGGCTGTTCGGCCCTCGGCGGCTTCAACCGCATGCATGCGATCCTCGGCGCCAGCGATCAGTGCATCGCCACCCATCCCTCCGACATGGCGGTCGCCATGCGCGTCCTCGATGCCCGGGTGGAGACCGTCGATGCGGCCGGCAAGGCGCGGGTGATCCCGATCGCCGATTTCCATCGCCTGCCGGAAAAGACGCCGCATATCGAGACGGCGCTGAAGGCCGGCGAAATCATCACCGCCGTCACCCTGCCGCCGCCGCCGCAAGGCGTGCAGGTTTATCGCAAGATACGCGACCGCGCGTCCTATGCCTTCGCCCTGGTATCCGTCGCGGCGGTGGTCGAGGTTTCGGGCGGCCGCATCCGCGCGGCCAGGCTGGCCTTCGGCGGCCTCGCCCATAAGCCCTGGCGGGTCGCCGTCGCGGAAGAGAAGCTTGCCGGCGCGACGGTCGGCGGCGCCGCTTTCGATGCCGCCGCCAGCGCCGTGCTGCACAGCGCGCGCGGCTATGGCAGCAACGATTTCAAGATTCCGCTGGCGCGCCGCAGCCTGCATGCGGTGCTCGGCGAAGCCACCCGCGCCTGAAGCTTGGGGGCCTGAGCTTGGGGGCCTGAGCCCGGCGCTTGAGCTTGAGCCTGAGAAAGATACCTGAGAGGGATAACCGTCATGGACATGAACACGCCGATCGGAACCAATGCGCTCGATGACGCCGCCCAGGGCATCATCGGCAAGCCGCTCGACCGCGTCGACGGCCGCCTCAAGGTGACCGGCGGGGCCCGCTACGCCTATGAGGTGCAGCAGGGACCGCAGACCGCTTATGGCTTCGTGGTCGAGGCGCCGATCGGCAAGGGCCGGATCAAGGCGATCGATACCCGCGCGGCGGAACGCGTCGCCGGCGTCGTGCTGGTGCTGACCCATCTCAACGCGCCGGAACAAGGCAGCGGCAACCACCGCATCGCCCATCCAGTGCTGACAGGGCCCGAGGTGACGCATTACGGCCAGCCCATCGCCTTCGTGGTGGCGGAGAGTTTCGAACAGGCGCGGGCCGCCGCCTATCTGATCATCGTCAGCTACGACCGGCAGCCCGGCAAATACGCGCTGCGCGACAACCTCGAACGCGCGCAGATGCCGGAGGCGGCCGGCGCCAAGCCGGATAGCGCCGTCGGTGATTTCGCCAATGCCTTCGCCGCCGCTCCGGTACAGCTCGACGTCACCTATACGACGCCGCAGCAAAGCCACGCCATGATGGAGCCGCATGCCACCCTGGCGATGTGGGAGGGCGACAAGCTGATCCTTCACACCTCCAACCAGATGCTGAACCAGGGCCAGGCGGCGGTGGCGCGCACGCTGAAGATTCCGCCGGAGAACGTGCAGCTGATCAGCCCCTTCGTCGGCGGCGGCTTCGGCTCCAAGCTCTGGGTCAATGCCGATGCCATCCTGGCGGCGATCGCCGCACGCAAGCTGCAGCGTCCGGTCAAGACCGCCTTGACGCGCCAGCAGATCTTCCACGTCACCACGCATCGCTCCGACACCGTGCAGCGCCTGCGCATCGGCGCCGATCGCGACGGGCATATCCTCGCCATCGGCCACGATTCTTATTCCGGCAATCTGGCAAGCGAGCCGGCCTATGAAACCGCCGCCGCGCAAACGCGCACGCTCTATGCCGGCGCCAACCGCCTCACCCGCCATCGTCTGGTCGCGCTCGACATTCCCGTCGCCTCGGCGATGCGTGCGCCGGGTGAAGCGGTGGGGCTGCTGGCGCTGGAATGCGCCATGGACGAGCTGGCCGAGAAACTAGCGCTCGATCCCATCGCGTTGCGGCTGCGCAACGAACCGACGGAAGATCCGGAACGCCATGTGCCCTATTCCAGCCGCCACCTGGTGGAATGCCTGCAGGAGGGCGCGCGCCGGTTCGGCTGGGAGCGGCGCAACCCGAAACCGGGACAGCTGCGCGACGGGCGCTGGCTGGTCGGCATGGGTGTCGCCGCCGCCATCCGCGGCAATCCGCTGCAGCATTCCGAAGCGCATGTGCGGCTCGAGCCGAACGGCATTCTCACCGTCCGCATGGCGATGACCGATATCGGCACCGGCACCTATACGATCCTCACCCAGATCGCCGCCGAGATGCTGGGCCTGCCGCCGGAACAGATTCATGTCGAGCTGGGCGATACCAGTTTCCCCCGCGCCTCGGGCTCGGGCGGTTCCTTCGGCGCCGCCAGTTCCGGCTCGGCCCTGTTCGATGCCTGCGATCAGCTGCGCGGCAAGCTGGCCACCCTCGCCGGCTTCGATCCCGCCACGATGCGTCTCGCCAATGGCCGCATCATGGTCGGTGAAAGCGGCGGCCAATCCAAGGCCTTGACCGATCTCGTCACCACGCCGATCGAGGCCGTCGGCGCGATCACCCCGGGCAGCACCATCAAGGACTACTCGCAGCAATCCTATGGCGCGCATTTCGCCGAGATCGGCGTCGATGCCGATACCGGCGAGATCCGCCTGCGCCGCATGCTGGGGGTCTTCACCGCCGGCCGTATCCTCAATGCGAAGACGGCGCGATCGCAGGCGATCGGCGGCATGATCTTCGGGGTCGGCGCCGCGCTCGAAGAGGGCCTCGCGCTCGATCCGCGTTTCGGCTATTTCGTCAATCACGATCTCGCCGAATATCACGTGCCCGTCCATGCCGACGTGCCGGAGGTGGAGGCGATCTTCCTGCCCGAGCTGGACACCAAGTCGAATCCGCTGAAGATCAAGGGCGTGGGCGAGCTTGGCATCTGCGGCGCCGGCGCGGCCCTCGTCAACGCGGTCTACAATGCCTGCGGCGTGCGCGTGCGGGACTATCCCGTCACCCTCGACAAGGTGCTCGCCGGCTTGCCCGCACAAGCGTGACCGCGGCGCCGCCGGGCGCGCCGCCGCCAGGCATCCCAGACCGCTTGCTTTCGCTGCAGCGATCACTTGGGGTGTTAGAGCAAGCTCCTCACCACGACCCACCGTCCTGCAATCCACCGTCCGGCAGCGAAGCGAGCCGGACGGCTGGCGTTGCGCCGCCGCCGCGAACGGAACATTTCATTATCAAAGGCGGTTAGAGAAAGGTGACACATCAACTTTCGAAGGATGCAAATCTATGGGTCGAGGAATCTTGCTGTGGCTGCTTGGCGTTCCCATTCCGGTGATCATTCTCCTGGCACTGTTTTGGCGCTAGCAGCGAGTCATCCCACACAAAACAAACAAACGAAAAAGGAGTGGCTCATGGCTGCTGATACTTACGCCGGTACCGCCGGCGTGCCGTCCACCGATCACGTTGTCATGAGCGGGGAGCTCGGCACCTCAGGGGTTTCCTGGGGCGCCATCATCGCCGGCGCGGTTGCCGCGGCGGCGGTAACGCTGATTCTGTTCTTTCTCGGTGCGGGTCTCGGCCTGACCGCGATTTCCCCTTGGTCCAATCGCGCTGACCAGCAATCCGCCTTTGCCGCCCTGGGCGTCGGCGTGATCGTCTGGTCGTTCATCATCCATATCGTCGCCTTCGGCGTCGGCGGCTATATGGCGGGACGCTTGCGCACCAGATGGGGCTCGCTGCATCGCGATGAAAGCTATTTCCGCGACACGGCGCATGGCTTTCTCGCCTGGGCGCTTGGCAGCCTCGTCAGTTTCTGCATCATCGCCCTGACTGCCGGCCACGTCGCGCGCGATGCCGGCGCCGCGGCCGCCCATGGCGCCGGCGCGATGGCCGGCATGGCAGGAGAAATGTCGCGCGGCCTGCCCGGCATGGCGGGTGGCCCGGCCGGCGGACCCCAGGAGACACTGGGCTATTTCATCGACACCATGATGCGGCCCGGCACTGCCCAGGGCGGCGCGACACAAGGCGGCGGCAGCCAGACCGGCCAGGCGACTGCCACCGCGCCGGCACCCGGTGCGATCGCGGCGCCGCCGCTCAACGGTCAGTCCGGCCCGGCCCCGCTCGATCCGCAGACGCGCGGCGAGATCAGCCGTGTCGTCGTGACCAGTCTGGCGAACGGATCGGTGTCGCAGCCCGACAAGGACTATCTGGCGCAGATTGTGGCGAGCCGCACCGGCCTCTCGCAACAGGACGCGAGCAAGCGGGTCGATGACACCTTCACGCAAATCCAGGCGGCGATCCAGAAGGCCACCGACAAGGCGAAGGAGTTCGCGGACAATGCGCGCAAGGCCGCCATCGGCTTTACGCTCTGGACCTTTGCGGCCTTGCTGGTGGGCGCCTTCTCGGCGGCCTTGGCGGGGCTGTGGGGCGGACGGGCACGCGACCTCTATTAAATCCGAACCCGCGCATTGCCGAGAAACATGGCCGGATTGTCCCGGCCATGTTTTTTGGTGGGCGGGGTTTTTGTGGAAGGGTGTAGTATTTCATCGATCCGGTCACCGCGTCCGCTGAGGCGAAGGTAATTGCGCGGGATCGATCGAAGGAAGGCGGCACGAGATGGAGATATTCGGACAGACGCCGGCGGAGGTCGCCGAGGTGCTTCTCTCCATGGCCAAGCCCGGCGAAGCCATCACGGTCGGCGGCAGCGGCTATACGGAGGCCCAGGCACGCGCCGTGGTGGAGGAAATCTGGCACCAGCAAGGCGAGTATGGGCTGGCGATCAAGGGCTTCCGTTCGGTGGTCGGCGTGCTCGATCCGCAGGTCCCCTATCATAATCTTCCGGTCGCACATCTGCCGGAGGTCTTCGACCCGACCGTCGAAGTGCTGCTGAAGCCCTAGCCTGACGGCCCTGGCGGCGATCATCCGCCGGCGCGCTTGAGGTGCCGGGGCTCGCGCATCTCGCCTTGCGCCAGGACCCGGCGCCATCCTGGCCGAGGGTGCCGACGGCGAAATTTTAAACATGCTGCCAGGACGGGAGCGGATTGCTAGACTGAGCGTTGAATCTCTCTCGGAAGGAGATACCGCCATGACCGCCAGAGCCGTGAAGCAACCCGGACCCGATCATCCCATCACCATCGAACCCAGCGCGCGCCGTGTCGTCGTCACCGTTGCCGACAAGGTGATCGCCGATAGCCGCGATGCGCTCATTCTGCACGAAGCGAATTATCCGCCGGCCTATTACATCCCCCGCAAGGATGTCGCCATGGCGGCGCTGGAGCGCACCGACCACAGCACCTATTGCCCCTATAAGGGCGAGTGCAGCTATTTCAGCATTCCCAGCGGCGGCGCGCGGGCGGTCAATGCCGTCTGGTCCTATGAAAATCCCTATCCGGCGGTGGCCGAGATCAAGGACCATGTCGCCTTCTATCCGGACCGGGTCGACTCGATAGACGTGCGTTAGAACTCTCTCTTATCGAAGAGAGTCCGGTCCAGCTTTCAGGCTGCAGCGGCCAGCGCTACCAGGGATGAGGCGCGGCACCATCGGCCGGTTCAACCGTTCTATTGATCCCGCGCGGCTGCGCGCTCGATGGAATGGTGATGAAGATGTCTCGCATGACGACGGCGCAAGCCGTGCTGCTTGGCTTTGCCCTGCTGGCCGGCGCCGTATTGGCGATCGGTTTCAGCAGCCGCGGCGAGGCCGACAATCAAGGTTCCTGGCAGATTTCGGCCGGCGGCAATCAAACCGCCTGGCGGGTCAATACCCAAACCGGCGCCACCTGGTTCTGCGCCGTCTTCGCGCCCTCGAAGCCGGGCTGCCAGCCGGCCGTCGATCTGCCGCCGCGCAATTGACGGCGCCGCCGGCCGCGCTCTTTCGCGGTGAGTATCTCAGCCGGGAGCGTCTCAAGCGGGAAGTTCCCAGGGCGGGAAAGAATCCGGAGAGGGAAGGAGACCTCAGGGCGTGAGGATCATGCCTTCCTGGGCTATCAGGGTGCCGGGCCGCCGCGCCTCGGCCTCGCGGGCGATCTCGTCCATCCTGTTGTCGTCATGGCTGGGATCGTGGTGGAACAGCACGAAGGTCTTCACCCCGGCGAGGTCGGCCAGCTTCGCCCCCTCTTCCCAGGTCGAGTGCCCCCAGCCCTTGTGATGCGGATACTCGTCTTCCGTGTAGGTGCTGTCATAGATGAAGATGTCGGCGTCACGGATGAGATCGATGATGGCGCGATCCGGGCCGTCCGGACGATGCTCGCAATCGGTGACGTAGCAGATCGATTTTCCCTGCCAGTCGATGCGGTAGCCGGTGGCGCCATTCGGGTGATTGAGGGCGGTGGTGCGCACCGTCAGCCCGGCATAGAGCTCGAAGGTCTCGCCGGCGGTGAAATCATGATAGGTCGGGCAGGAGGTAAAGACCTCGGGCGGAATGGGAAACAGCGGCTCGACCATCATGCCGGACAGGGCATCGCGGATCGAGCGGTTGGCACCGAGATGACCGGCCCAGAGCCGCAGGCTGCTCTCGGACTTGTAAAGCGGCGCGAAGAAGGGCACGCCCACCATATGGTCGAGATGCGTGTGGGTGAAAAAGATATCGGCATCGACCGCCGTGCCGGTCTTCGCCGCCTGGGCCAGGAGATGCTCGCCTAGCTGACGCATGCCGGTACCGCCGTCGAAGATCAGCAGATGCGGGCCGCAGCGGATTTCCAGACAGGACGTATTGCCGCCATAGCGGGTGAAGGCGATCCCCGGACAGGCCAAGGAACCACGTACGCCCCAGAAGCGCAGCGAGAAACTGTTGCCGGGCGCCGTCACCGCGCAATACCCCCGTAGAGCGTCGTCCCCCGCCGGTCGGCGGCCGTCGCCCACAGCCGAAACCGGGCCGCCGCCTGGGAACTGACCGCCATCTGCGGAGCAAAATGCTGATGGCTCAATGAACTAAACACTGTTTTTTCCTAGGCGAGGCGGTCGGATGATGGCATTGTTTCGGCCCGTTGCAAACCAATTATCACCATATTCTGCCAAGATAATTTCCATGTCATTAAGCTCGGAGGAAGGCGCCGCGCCGGCAAGCCCCAGGCGCGACGACGGCGAGCCAGGTGAGCCCGGCCGGCCGCTTCACACTGCCTGGGCCATTGACCGCACCGACTGGCGCGGCGTCTCTTTCGGCATGGCGCTCAGCTGCTTCGTCGCCTTTCAGCAGTTCAAATTGCCGCCCATCCTGCCCGGCCTGCTGCAGGATTTCCATTATCCGCGCGCCCTCGCCGCCAGTTTCATGTCGATCTATGCGGTGGTCGGGCTGATCGCCTCGCTGCCGCTGGGACGCTGGATGAAGCGCCACGGCTACGGGCCGGGCCTGAAGCTCGGCATCGTCAGCACGGCACTCGGCCTGCTGCTGGCCCTGGCGCTTGCCCGTTTCGGATCGGTCCTGCTGCTCTCCCGTGCGCTGGAAGGCCTCACTTACGCGATCTTCGCCATCGCCGGCCCGGTCATCGCCACGGCCTCGGCGCGTTTCCGCGATCTGCCGCTGGTCACCGGCCTGCTGGCCGGCTGGATTCCGGTCGGCCAGATCGGCGCCGGATTGCTGGCCTTGGCGGTGCCAAGTTGGGTCGCCAGCGGCCTTGCCGGCAGCCTCGCCGGCTGGCAGCTGGTGTGGCTGGTCGCCCTGGCGCTGACGGCGCTTCTGGGCGTGTTGTGCTGGCGCTACGGTCATCGTGAAAATGTGGGCACTGGCAATAGCCCTGCCAAGGCAAGGGTGGCTGTGATGGCGGACACAAATGCTGCAGAAACCACGCCTGCGGCGCTAGCCATCCCGCCAGCCCCCGGGCGCACCAGACCGCACCCGGCGACAGGTTCCGCGCTGGGGGCATGGCTGGCGCCGCGGCTGGCGGATCTGTTGGCGGCCGGCACCTTCCTGCTATGGTCGGCGCAGTATTTCGCCTTCATGACCTGGCTGACCCAGTATCTGATCGAACAGCATCACCTGCAGCCGCAACAGGCGATCCTGGTCTATTTGCTGCCGGTCGTGGTGCTGCTGGCCTGCAATCTGCTGACCGGCTGGGCGCTGGGAAGGGGCCTCCCCCTGGTGCCGGCGCTGATCCTGAGCCTCGTCCTGCAGGGGCTGGTCTGGGCGCTGACGCCCTTCCTGGGGGATGTAACCGGCATAATGGCTTTGCTGGTTTACGGAATCTGCGCCGGGGTGATCCCGACCTGCCTCTTCCATCTGCCGCATCACATCGCCAGCCACCGCCACCACCGGCAACGCGGCACGCCGGCCGGCGAAAGCGCCCGGCAGGGCATCAAAGCCGGGCCGGAAGCCTTCGCCACGCTGATGACCGGGCGCAATATCGGCGTCTTTTGCGGCCCGCTCCTGCTGCCGCAATTGCTGGCCCTGCTCGGCGATTGGAACCTCGCCGCCCAGATCATCGCCGTGATCACCTGGATCGGCGCCGGCCTGACCATCGGCCTGGCGCGGCACTTTCGTTAGAGCCGGATTCCGGTTTTAGGTGGAAACAGATCTCGCACAAAACAAACGGGCGCATCGGCTGATGCGCCCGTTTGCTGTTCGTGGTCGCCGGATTACGGATTGAGGCGATAGCCGCCCTGATCGGTCACCAGGATCTCCGCCTTCGACGGGTCGCGCTCGATCTTCTGGCGCAGGCGGTAGACATGGGTTTCCAGCGTGTGGGTGGTGACGCCGGCATTATAGCCCCAGACCTCGCCCAGCAAGGTATCGCGCCCCACCGCCTCATTGGCGCGGTAAAGATATTTGAGGATCGCCGTTTCCTTTTCGGTCAGGCGGATCTTCTTGTTCGCCGTCTCATCGACCAGCATCTTGATATTGGGCCGGAAGGTATAGGGGCCGATCTGCAGGATCGCGTCTTCGCTGTGTTCGTGCTGCCGCAGATGGGCGCGCAGCCGCGCCAGCAGGACACCGAGGCGAAAGGGCTTGGTGACATAGTCATTGGCGCCGGATTCCAGCCCCTCGATGGTATCGGCGTCGCCGTCGACGGCGGTCAGCATGATGATTGGCACGGTCACGCCGGTATCGCGCATCTGGGCGCAAAGCTGGCGGCCGTCGACGTCGGGCAGGCCGACATCGAGCAGGATGGCATCAAGCTTGTCGCGCTGGGCAATCTCCAGGCCGCTGGCGCCGGTACCGGCTTCCACGGTGGAAAAATCGCCTTCCAGCTCCAGCTGCTCCGCCAGGGTATGCCGCAGGGTTTCGTCATCGTCGACCAGCAAAACACGCTTAACGGCGGTCGCGGTCGGCTTGGCATTCGTCATAATGGCACCGGAAGCGTTCAAGGACATGGGATTCTCCGCCCGTTTCGTCAGATAACATCGGGGTCAGCCAGGCTGCAAGACTCCGCGCAACCCATCGCCGATCACATTCCCGCCAGGCAGTCGACCACCCAACGATAGCCTGCCCCCGCCCGGAAAGCCAGCAAACCGCCGCTCGAGTCCTCCGGCGTGGCGCTGGACGAGCAAGCGATCTCTTGGACGCGATCATGCGGCCGCCCAGATATGCTACGTGCGAGAAACGATTCCCGATGCGGAAAGTTCGATATTTACGTGAAAATCGTCGCGCGATGGTAGCATTCTGGTCCGAGGGACGGAATCGCGTCTCCGGAAGCGGCTCGATCAGGAAAATGGTCTTGGAATCTGCAGCGATACCTCCTTCCTCGGCATGTCGACGCAGATTCCGGGCGAAGCCGACCCTGTCTCGCCCTCTTCCGCCGGGCGGTTGGTCTGCGCCGCCCGAACAATAGGGTGACCTGTGTCTTGACCTGCGCCCCGCTCGGCTGCCAAATGCGCGCCATATATCCCGCAGCGGCTGGCGCTATCGCCCAGCCTGCCGAACCAGCAGCGATCAACGGCCCTAAATGAGTGCAGATTTTGCCATCCGGACAGCAACCTCCCAGGCGACGGTCGAACGCTGTCTGGCGGAATTGCGCCGCGGCGGTGCGATTGCCCTGATCGACGGCGACCAGGCGCTGCTGGCGATCGCCGCCGAGGCTTTGGAGGAAGCTCAGCTCGCCTGGCTGGGCGCGGCGGCCGGGGAAGACGAGATTCGCGTGTTGCTGACCGCCGAGCGCGCCACGCGTCTCGGCCTGACGCCGGCGGCAGGCAATGACGGCATCTGCGTCTGCCGCCTGACCGCCAATCTCAGCGCCGAAGCCCTGAAGACGACCGTCATTCACACGCTTGCCGACCCCACCCGCGATCCGGGGACCAACGAGCGGGGCACCGCCGGCATGGTTGGCGGCGTCGCACTGGACCTCAAGGCGGAGAGCGGCCTTTCGCGCAACCTGCGCCAAGGTGCCGTCGATCTCGCCAAGACCGCGCGCTTGCTGCCGGCGGTCGTCGTGGCCAAGATCGCGCCGGCCGCCGTCGCCTATTGGGTCGCCGCGCCCTTCACCCTGGCCTGTGGCGATCTCGCCGCGCATCGCCGCCTGCTGGCCAGCGAACTGCGCCGCGTGGGCTCGGCGCGGGTGCCGCTGGAAGCCGCCGAAGCGACCGAGATCATCGCCTTCCGTCCCGCCGATGGCGGCAAGGAGCATCTGGCCATCGTCATCGGCACCCCCGATACCGATCGGCCTGTGCTCATCCGTCTGCATTCGGAATGCTTCACCGGCGATCTCCTGGGGTCGTTGCGCTGCGATTGCGGTGACCAGCTGCGTGGCGCCATCGAGCAGATCGCCAAAAGCGGCAGCGGCGTGCTGCTCTATCTGGCGCAAGAGGGCCGCGGCATCGGTCTCATCAACAAGCTGCGGGCCTATCGCCTGCAGGATGCCGGCGCCGACACGCTGGACGCCAATCTGCAGCTTGGTTTCGGCGCCGATGAGCGGGTCTATCAGCCGGCAGCCGAGATGCTGCGCCAGCTCGGCATCCAATCGGTGCGGCTGTTGACCAATAATCCGGAAAAGGTCCGCGGCCTGGAACACTGCGGCATCGCCGTCGTCGAACGGGTCCCGCATGCTTTCCCCTCCAACGACCATAATGCCCGCTATCTTTCGACCAAGGCGGCGCGTTTCGGCCACATGTTCTGAGCCGCCGCCACCCGGCAGGCAGGCGACGCACACCCCCGCCGACGGTGTTTCGCTGCTTGGCATGATGCTTGCGTTAACCGTGTCAGCCCTTGGTGGAGCACCGGCACGTGAGCAGTCTCTACAATTCCAGCAATTCGATATCGCAGGCCTTCCTGCCGACGCGCGGCATGCGCTTCGCGGGGGCTGGCGATGCGCGGGTGCATGACTGGAAACCGGCCGGGAGCAATGCCACCCGCCTGCAATCGCGTGCCGCGGGGACCGCTCTCGCCAGCTATCCCGCCGGAACGATGCCCCCCACGGCGCCCACCACCGCTGGTAGCGGTGGAACCGGCGGGGCGATATCTGGTGGAATGCTGCGCCCCGGCGCCATTGATCAGACCCAGTTCAAGGCCATGCTGGCAGCCACCCAGGCGGGTGTGCCGGGCGCCGGCATTGCCGCCAATAATCCCCTGCCGGCTGCGCCTTCCTCCGGCCTGCTGCCGCTGGCACCCAATGCCGCCCTGGCGGCGCAGGGGCTGCAAGGAGCTCCGCCCGACAGTTTCAGCACGCTCGGCGCCACGGCCGCGGCCGGTGCGGGCGGCGGAATCCAGAACCTGACCCCGGCACAATTTGCCGCACTGACCGGCGGCGCGACCTCGCCGGGCCTGCAGCAGGCCACCGCAGCCCCGATCCCGATGCCGGCCGGCGGCGCCCCGGCCACCATCCCGGTGACGGCCGCCCCTAACGCAGCTTCGGGCGCTGCCGCCGGCACGACCGGACGCGGGCTCGCCCCGCAAAGCGGCATGATGGATACCCTGACCCTGACCGATGCCGCGATCCCGCCCGACGGAACGGAGCAGCCGGCCACGCCCCAGAGCGCCAGTGCAAGTGCGGCTGCGGCTACCGGTAACGGCGCGGCCGACGAGACGCCGATCGGCAGCACCGACAAGAACGGCGTGCTGGTCCTCAACCAGATCCCCGATCGCGACACCCGCCGCGAATATGCCGAGAAGGGCATCAAATGGCGGGTGGTCGACAATCCCGCCTCCAACAAATTGTTTTTCGGCGCGGACGGGAAGTTTGGCTGGGACGACGTGCTGGATCTCATCAACCCGCTGCAACATATCCCGCTCGTCAATATCGCCTATCGTCACTTTACGGGTGACCAGGAAAACGGGTCGGCCGAGCTTCTGGGCGGCATCGCCTTCGGCCCGCTTGGCGCCCTCGCAGCGATTGCCGATCTCGCGGTGCGATCGACGACCGGCAGCGATATCGGCGAGAATGTCATCGCCATGGTGACGGGCAAGACGCGTTCGCCGGACGAAACGCTGGCGCAGGTCGACGATGCCGCAGGCGGCGGCACGGCGGCGCAGCGTAGCAGCGCGTCACACGTCGGCCGGTCATAACTCCGGTTTGAACCGCCGGTCTCCATGCCGGCCGTTGCGTGATCGCAATCACCCGCTCATCCCAGCCGCGACTGAGGTTCAGCCGGCGGCCGGCATGCCAACTGTCACAGCGCTTCGTCTTCATCTAAGTTCTGTCGCATCCGGCGCTGCTTGGCTAATCTGGCAGGCGGCGAGATGGCACCCCCCTAAGAAGATCGTAGCGAGACAGATGGATCTGATAGTCGAAGCGGTCGCCAAGGCGACGACCGGCATGGCCAGAATGGGCGAGCGCAGATTCCCCTGCGTGCTCGGCCGCTCCGGCATTTATGCGGACAAACGTGAAGGCGACGGCGCGACGCCGGCCGGTCGTTTCCCGTTGCGACGAGTGCTGTACCGTGCGGATCGCGACCCGGCGCCCGATACGGTGCTGCCATCGCGCCCTTTGCGGGAAAGCGACGGATGGTGCGATGAACCGCTGTCGCCATCCTATAATCAGCCGGTATTCCTGCCTTTCGCCGCCAGCCATGAAGAGATGTGGCGACAGGATAGGCTCTATGATCTGGTCGTCGTCATCGGCCATAACGATGCGCCGGTCGTGCCCTATCTGGGCAGCGCCGTCTTCCTGCATGTCGCCAGCCCGGATAGAGAGCCGACGGCGGGTTGCGTGGCTTTTGCCAAGCAGGATCTTCTGGAAATCCTGTCGCGGCTGGGCCCGGCGGACAGCATATCGATCCGACTGGTCGAAAGCTGAGCGCCGCCGGGCGGGCGGTCGCTCCCGCCTTTGTTCGAGCCGGATCGTTTTAGCTTGTCGCCGCGGGGTATGGCCGGCTGCCGAAAATCGCCGTCCCGACGCGCACGACCGTGGCGCCGAATTGGATGGCCAGTTCGTAATCGCCGCTCATCCCCATGCTGAGGCCGCGCAGTTGATGCCGGCGGGCGATTTCGCGCAACAGCGCGAAATGAGGTCCCGGATGTTGCTCCGCCGGCGGAATGCACATCAGGCCCTCGATCGGCAGCCGCAAGGTGTCGCGGCAATGGCGGATGAAATCATCGGCCTCGCGCGGCGCGATCCCGGCCTTCTGCGGCTCCTCGCCGGTATTGATCTGGATGTAGCCTTTGGGGAAGCGCTGCTGCTTATGGCACTCGGCCGCCAGGGCATCCGCCAGCTTTAGCCGGTCGATGGTCTGGATGACATCGAACAAGGCCACTGCCTCCTTGACCTTATTGCTCTGCAGCGGGCCGATAAGATGCAGTTCGATCGGATGCGCGGCGCGCAAAGCGGGAAATTTTGCCGCCGCCTCCTGGACGCGGTTTTCGCCGAATATCTGCTGGCCGGCCGCGATCGCTTCGGCGACGGCTTCGGCCGGATGGGTTTTCGATACCGCCACCAGCGCAATTTCAGCGGGATCGCGCTGCCAGTCCCGGGCCGTGCGGACGATGCGGCGGCGAATGTCGGCGAGGTTTTCGGCGATGCTCACGGATTACCCGGACGTTTGGTTGCGGGTCGACGATGGCGGATTTGCAGGCTCGGCGGAACGGCCCGCTGGCTGGAGATAATTTATAACGCCGGACAGCGGCATTCAATGCGGCGCCGACCGCCTGCGGGACGGGCGCGCTTGCAGGCCGTGCCGGTTTATTTGCCGGCGGTAAAAGCTGTGCAAAAGAAACGCGCAAAAGAAAAGGGAGTGGTATCCCACTCCCTTTTCCATTTCCAATTCCCCTTCGGGACTAGATCTGTCGATCCAGCTTAGAAGGTGAAGGACGTACCCAGGCCGATGTTGAACGAGTCGTAACCGCCATGAGCGGCGTCGCTCGAGCTGCCGCTGGCATGGGCATAGCCGATGCCGGCATCGAGGTTGATGCCAGGGCCCATCGCATACTGGCCGGTCAGCTCGATCTGGTGAACCTTGCGGTTCGAACCCGAATCGTCGACGCCGTCGATATGCGAGAAGCTGTACTGGGCGCCCACGGTCCAGGCGTCGAAGGTGTAAGCCAAGCCACCGCCGGCAACCCACATATCGCCGCCATGGTTGGAGACGAAGTTGCCGTCCGTGTCGAAGCGAGCGTTGACGTCCTTCATGTATTCGAAGGCGCCGCCGATCGAGAAGCCGCCGAACGTCAGGTTCAGGCCGGTCTGATAGAAGCTCTTCTTCTTGTTGTCGTCGCCGTCGGTCCCGAGGGCCCACGAACCGCCGCCGCCCCACTGCACGCTGAAGCCGTCGAAGTCATGCGTGTAGCTGGCATAGGCATCGACGATCTGCTTCTGGTCGCCGGTGTTGGTCGAGTTCATCACGACGTGGCCGTTGCCGCTCTCGTGATTGTCGTTCGGCGTCCAGGACAGAGCGAGCTGGAAGCCACCGAAGCTCGGCGTCACATAGACGACCTTCTGGGCCTTGCCGTTCGCGCCGCCGGAGGCGTTTTCGCTGTCGACACCTTCGCAGATCGTCGCCGAACCGGCGAACGTATCAACGAAAGCGTTGTTGTTGATGCTGGTCTGTGAGAAGGCGCCGAAGTTGGCGCTGCCGCCGACCGGCGTGATGCAGGACGAAGCCAAGGCGCTGTTCTGCGAACCGATACGCAGTTCACCGAAGCCGCCCTGGAAGTAGACGAAAGCGGCGTCGATCTGATCGCCGTTCTTCTGCTCGCCTTCCAGCTCGACGCGGGCGCCGACCGTCAGGCCGTTGTCCAGCGTGGTCTTGCCGGTGAAGTAGATTTCGGCGTCGCTGCTGACCATGCTCGCGTCGCGGTTGTGACCGAGGTCGCTCTGGCCGTTGTCGTCGATGTTGACGTCCACGGAGGTCTTGAAGTAACCGCCCAGGCTCAACTTGATACCGTCGGCTGCGAAAGCCGGGCTGGCCACCAGGCCGGCACCGAGCAGAGCCGAAGTTCCGAGGAGAACTTTTTTCATCTCGAGATTCCCTAAGTTTGCGATTGCCACCGATGCCATACCCTGCACCGGATGCCCCTCGTTCGTGGGTCAGTCGGTTTAGCTGGTCTCACGCATCAACGTAATTTTCGTTCATTTACCGAGCGAAAATCGCGTCACCGGTGACGGTGAAATCAGCCAAACGGCCTAATAAGGCCCGCGAACTGGGATAACTTTGCGGAAAGCCCCGGGAGTGTCAAACCTTTAAACTAAATTCTGTGGCATTTTTCCCCGACTGTGGCGCGCGGGCCACAGCTGCGAGGGCTGCCCAATAATTATTTTAGAAACACGGTGTTAATAAACGCTCTTCACGTAGCCTTTTTTGTCCTATCACCCCCAGGACACAGCTGAGCTGCCGCTCCGGGCCGGCTTTCCGGCGGGGAAATCGAGGCGCTTGCGCGCCTCGATTTGCAATCGCTCCTCAACCGGGAAGGTCGAGTCGGTAACCATACCTTTAGAAGGTGAAGGAGGTACCGAGGCCAACGTTGAACGAGTCATAGCCGCCATTGGCCTTGTCGCCCTTGTCGCCATCGGCATGGGCATAGCCGATGCCGGCGTCGATGCTGATGCCCGGGCCCATCGCATACTGGCCGCTCAGCTCGACCTGGTGAATGCGGCGGTTGTTGCCCTGCGTCCCGCCGATATCCTGGACGCTCGAGTAGCTGTACTGGGCGCCGAGGGTAAAGGCGTCGATCTTGTAGGCCAGACCGCCGCCGGCAACCCACATGTCGCCGTTGTTGTTGCGCACGTTGGTGGCAGATTGGCCGCCCTCGATATGCTTCATGTATTCGAAGGCGCCGCCGATCGCGAACTGGCCGAAGGTCAGGTTCAGGCCGGTCTGGTAGAATTCCTTCTTCTGGGTGCTGCCGCCATTGGTGTCCAGCGCCCAGGAACCGCCGCCGCCCCACTGAGCCTTGAAGCCACCGAAATCGTGGTTGTAGATCGCGTAGGCGTCGAGGATCTGCTTCTGGTTGCCCTTGCTGATGCTGTTCATGGTCACGTGACCGTTGCCGGTCTCGTGGTTGTCGTTCGGGGTCCAGGACAGCGCGAGCTGGAAGCCGCCGAAGCTCGGCGTCAGATAGACGACTTTCTGCGCCTTGCCGTTGGCGTTGGTGCCGTTGGTGTTGTTTTCGCTGTCAACACCTTCGCAAACCGTGGCGGAGCCAGCCCGGGTGCTGACAAAGGCGTTGTTGTTGATGCTGGTCTGGGAGAAGGCGCCGAAGTTGGCGGTGCCGCCGACCGGCGTGATGCAATACTGCGCCAGCGCGCTCTTCAGCGAGCCGATATTCAACGAGCCGAAACCGCCGTTGAAGTAGACCCAGGCGGCGTCGATCTGGTCGGTCTTCTGCTCGCCTTCCAGCTCGACGCGGGTGCCGACCGTCAGGCCGTTATCCAGCGTGGTCTTGCCGATGAAATAGATTTCGGCATCGCTGCTGACGATGCTGGCGTCGCGATTGTTGCCGAGATCATTCGTACCGTTGTCGTCGATATTGACGTCCACGGAGGTCTTGTAGAAACCGCCGAGGCCCAACTTGATACCGTCGGCCGCGTAAGCGGAATTGGCGGCAAGACCGGTCACGAGCAGCGCCGTGCTGCTCAGCAAAAGCTTTTTCATGATGAAGATCCCCAATTTGCACAATGGCCGAAACCGGGTCCTGCAGCCGGAAACAAACCCCTTTGTTTCACCCGGATCCCCGCTTTCGGTGCGCCGCAAACTGGGTAAAAGCGGCGCTCCTGTCAAAGCCTATAAGTTCGTTTTTGCGACATTTATGCCAACTGTGGCTTAGCTGCAACTCATTGTAATAATTCATAAATATTCAAGGTCGCCGCGTCTATCACGGTTTCGTTACCGATATATGTCGGCGTGAGGACAAATTAATTGTGGTGTTTTTAAATATTATCTTCGCAACCGCCGGGCGAGCGTGTGTCCGACCGGATTCGCGGCGGACGCGTGGGTGCCGGCGGCGTCGCGGAAGCGGATTTCAGACGCGAGATTTAGCTATGAGCGATCGGCCGGACCGGCCCTGGATCGGCCAGAACAGGCGCGCCGGCGAAGTGGGTCGTGGGCCGCAAAACGCGGGGGAGCGGCTGCCTGCCCGGGCGGCAGCGCCGCGCTGGCGGCGCCAAAGCTGTCGCGGGGCACCGGGCGGAAGGTGGCGCTTAAATGCCGTCCGGCCGCGCCGCTCCGGCTCGCCGCGCTATTTCGGCAAGGGCAAATAGCCCCAGCGCTTCATCTGTTCGCGGTTGACCTCGATAACCCGATCGATCTGCTCCGGGGTCAGCACATTGCGCCATTGATTGGCTTTGCCGCTGCGGAAGAACTTGGACGCCTTGGGCGGGCGCTCGATGAAGCCCTGCTTGTCTTCCTGCTTGCGCAGTTTGTCGAAAGAACTGTTTTCGATGGCGCGGATCAGGCGGTCCGCCGTCGGCTTCAACCCCAGGAAGCGGGCAACCTTGCCGAAGGTCTGGCGCGGCTGTTCCAGCATGTCTTCATAGCGGATGATGAGCTTGCTCGGCACGATTTGCTCGGTCCAGCTCGCCACGTGCAGGTTCCAGCTGCGGTGGATTTCAAACACCAGATGCTCGTCGCCCAGCGTCCCGTTGGCCGGATTATTGAGAATGCGGATCGCCTCGTCCTGGTCGACCACGTAATGGTGGGCGAGCGAGATCGCCACATCCAGCGGATTGCGCACCACGTAGATCGCCCCGGCGGTAAATTCCGGGTAGAGCATGGGCTTGCCGCCATATTCGATCATGCAGTTATGGGTCTTGATGAATTGATCGTCGATTTTTTTGCTGCAGATATAACGTTGCGCCGCCCAGCGCGTATTGGTGACGTCCTGCTGGGTCCATTCCTGCCATGGCTTCTTTAGGAAGGGCTGGAAGATCTCGATGGCGGAATCGCTGAAGGAGAAGTCCGTCATCCGGTTGATGTCATAACCCTCGCGCGGATCGCGCAGCAGGTTGTGCAAGAATGCCCTGAGCCAGGTATTTCCGGATTTCGGGTAGCTCGCCAGCCAGATAATTTTACCCATGATGATCAGCTCGTCTCAGCTTCATTGATATTCCCAGGTTTAAGAAAATATTCCTGGAACGGTTACAGACCACATCGGCGATGACTTCCGGCACCGCCCCCGCCGATCGATACGCGCCGCTTGACCGCGAACCGCGATATCGCGTAGGTGTTTGCTGGATTTTACGCTCGGCACCACTGGGGGATTTTCCTGCTCGTTCGGTGTCTTATGGGTAAGCTAGGGAAGCCGTCAATATGAAAATGCGCACAGGGATTCGTGGCGGGCGTTTGGCCGTACTGGGCCTGCTGGCCGGCATTGGCCTTGCGTTAACGGCGTGCAATTTCGACATCGGCGGCGAGCAGAAATATCCCGACCAGGCCCGCCGCCCCGGCGATCACGGCCCCGTCTATGGCGAGCGCCAGAGCGTTCTCGGCGATGGCGGGTTGTTCGGCGACAGCACCAAGCAGGACAATGCCGGCGGCGCCAACGGCATCGGCGTCAATAATCTGCTGTGGCGTGCCTCGCTCGACACCATCTCCTTCATGCCGCTGGTCTCCGCCGATCCTTTCGGCGGCGTCATCATCACCGACTGGTACACGCCGCCCTCGACGCCCGACGAGCGCTTCAAGGTCAACGTCTACATTCTCGGCCGCGCATTGCGCGCCGACGGCCTGCGCGCCTCGGTGTTCCGCCAGCAGAACCAGAACGGCCAGTGGGTGGATGCGCCGGTCGCCCTCAATACGGCGACCGATCTGGAAAACTCGATCCTGACCAAGGCGCGCGAGCTGCGCGCCGCCAGCAAGCAATAAGCCCAGGGATCATCGCTGTTTTGCGAAAGCCGCGCCCGCGCAATCTCCGGGCTGCGGCTTTTTGCTGTTTGCGGCCCGGCAGAGCGGTCCTGTGCTTGACCCTGCTGCCCGCAAGCCCTATTCAGGCCGGTGAGCTTTGAAATCACAGCCTTTTGCGCATTGAGCGATCATGTCCCGTTATAATTTCCAGGAAACCGAACCGAAATGGCAGGCCGTCTGGGCCGAACGCCAGTCCTTTGCCGCCGGCACGGATAAATCGAAGCCGAAATACTACGTCCTGGAGATGTTTCCCTATCCGTCGGGCCGCATCCATATGGGCCATGTGCGCAACTATACGATGGGCGACGTGGTGGCGCGCTACAAGCGGGCGCGCGGCTTCAACGTACTGCACCCGATGGGCTGGGACGCTTTCGGCCTGCCGGCCGAGAACGCCGCCATCAAGCAGGGCGTGCATCCGGCCAAATGGACCTACGAGAACATCGCCAGCATGCGCGACCAGCTGAAGGGCATGGGCCTGTCGCTGGACTGGGCGCGCGAGATCGCGACCTGCCATCCGGAATACTACCGGCATGAGCAGCGCATGTTCCTGGAGTTCCTGAAAAGCGGCCTGGTCTATCGCAAGGAGAGCTGGGTCAACTGGGACCCGGTGGACAATACGGTCCTTGCCAATGAGCAGGTGATCGACGGCCGCGGCTGGCGCTCGGGCGCGCTGGTCGAGAAGCGCAAGCTGGCGCAGTGGTTCTTCAAGATCACCGATTTCTCCGATCAGCTGCTGTCGGCGCTGGACACCCTGGATCGCTGGCCGGCCAAGGTCCGCATCATGCAGGAGAACTGGATCGGCAAGTCGCAGGGTGCGCGCGTCTTCTTCAGCCTGAAGGATCGGGCGGAGAAGCTGGAAGTCTTCACCACGCGTCCCGACACCCTGTTCGGCGCCGCCTTCTGCGCGATTTCGCCCAATCATCCGCTGGCCGCCGAACTGGCCGCCAAGGATCCGAAGCTCGCCGACTTCATCGCCGAGTGCAACCGCATGGGCACCAGCGAGGCGACGCTCGAAGCGGCCGAGAAGCAGGGCTATGACACCGGCCTGAAGGCGCTGCATCCCTTCGTGCCCGGCTGGGAGCTGCCGGTCCATGTCGCCAATTTCGTGCTGATGGAATACGGCACCGGCGCCATCTTCGGCTGCCCGGCGCATGACCAGCGCGACCTCGACTTCGCCAACAAGTACAAGCTGCCGGTCAAGCCGGTCGTCTGTCCCCGCGATTTCCTCCAGGGCGATCAGGGTGCGGCCAGTTTCAAGATCACCGACACCGCCTTCACCGATGACGGCGTCATCATCAATTCCGATTTCCTGAACGGCCTCGACGTGCCCGGCGCCAAGGCCGCTGCCGTCAAGCGGCTCGAAGAACTGGGCGTCGGCCAGGGCACCACGGTCTATCGCCTGCGCGACTGGGGGGTCAGCCGCCAGCGTTACTGGGGCTGCCCGATCCCGGTCATCCATTGCGCGAGCTGCGGCACCGTACCGGTGCCGATGAGCGAGCTGCCGGTCAAGCTGCCGGAGGACGTCACCTTCGACAAGCCGGGCAATCCGCTCGACCATCATCCGACCTGGAAGCATGTGAATTGCCCGAGCTGCGGCAAGCCCGCCCAGCGCGAGACTGACACCTTCGATACCTTCATTGAAAGCAGCTGGTATTTCGCGCGTTTCTGCAGCCCGCGCAGCGACCAGCCGATGGACCGCGCCGAGGTCGATTACTGGCTGCCCGTGGACCAGTATATCGGCGGCATCGAGCATGCGGTCCTGCACCTCCTCTATTCGCGCTTCTTCAACCGCGCCATGAAGGGCGAAGGCTATGTCGGCGTCGACGAGCCCTTCGCCGGCCTCTTCACCCAGGGCATGGTCTGCCACGAGACCTATAAGGACAGCGACGGCAACTGGCTGTTCCCGCAGGAGGTGAAGAAACAGGACGGTAAGCTGGTATCGGCCGCGGACGGCAGCCCGGTCTTCGCCGGCCGCTCCGAGAAGATGTCGAAGTCGAAGAAGAACGTCGTCGACCCGGATTACATCATCGAGACCTACGGCGCCGATACCGCGCGCTGGTTCATCATCTCCGACAGCCCGCCGGAGCGCGATATGGAATGGACCGAGGCCGGTGTCGAAGGCGCCTGGCGGTTCAGCCAGCGTGTCTGGCGTCTCATCGATACCTGGCTCGCGGCCTACCCGGCCCTCGCCCGGCAAATCCATTTGCCCGGCGCCGGAATCGACAAGGAGGCGCTTGCCTTGCGCCGGATCGTCCACAAGACCGTGGCCGGCGTCACCGACGATATCGAGAAATTCCGCTTCAACCGCGCCGTCGCCCGCATCTACGAGCTGACCAACGCCCTGTTCGAGGTCAAGGAAGGCGCCGTCGCCGATGCCGGCGGTCTGGCGGTCCGGGCCGAGGCGCTGCGCGCTTTGGTGCTGCTGATCGGTCCCGCCATGCCGCATCTCGCCGAGGAACTGTGGCAGCGGCTCGGCCAGGCCGGGCTGGTGGCCGACGCCCTCTGGCCGGAAGCCGATCCGGCCTTGACCACGGATGACAGCGTCACCATGGCGGTCCAGGTCAACGGCAAGTTGCGAGCCACCTTGGAGCTGCCGCGGGATTTGGATAAGGTGGAAGCGGAAAAGCGCGCTTTGGCCGATGCCGGCGTGCTGCGGGCCTTGGAAGGCAAGGCGCCGAAGAAAGTGATCGTCGTCCCCAACAGGGTGATCAATGTCGTCGTCTAAGCAACCGCCGTTTCAAGCCCCGGTCTCCCCTTCGTCCGGCGATGCCGCCGGCATCACGGCGGCCGCGGCAACGCCGCCAGTCGTGCTGGCCCGCCGCACGCTGCTGGCCTTGGGCACTGCCGGGTTCGGCAGCCTCCTGCTGTCGGCCTGCGGCTTCCATCCGCTGTATGGCGATCCGGCGGTGACCGGCAGTGCCGGCGGCGCCACCAGCGCCAAACTCTCCCAGGTCGAGATCGAGCCGATCGCCGACCGGATCGGCCAGCAATTGCATAACCGCCTGCGCGACCGCATGAATCCCGCCGGCCAGCCCGACAAGCCGAATTATCGCCTGCAGGTGACGCTCGGCAAGCTCGATCAGGAAATCGTCAACGGCGACAACAATGTCCGCCACAATACCCTGACCATGACGGCGACCTATTGGCTGAGCCCGGCGGATAACGACAAAAGCTATCTCATGGACAAGGTCAATTCGCGCGTCCAGGTCAGCTATGACACGCTCGACGATCCCTATAACGATATCTCGACCCAGCTGGACGCCCAGGTGCGGGCGGTCGATCAGCTGGCCGATATGATCACCACCCGGGTCGCCGCCTATTTCGCGCATAACGCCGCGTAGCGGGTCCCGGCCGTGCCCGCCGGCATGACGGACCGCGCGCCGAGATGCATCATGAAGCTTGCCAGTCATGAAACTTGACCGCGGCCAGGTCGACCGTTTCCTGAAGCAGCCCGACCCGCGCTTCGCGGCGGTGCTGATCTACGGCCCCGATAGCGGCATGGTGCGCGAACGCGGCAGCCAGCTGACGCGGCAGGTGGCCGAGAGTCTCGACGATCCCTTCCGCGTGGTTGAATTCACCGCCGATCAGATCAAGGGCGATCCGGTGCGCCTGCTCGACGAGGCGCAGGCGATCGGCATGATGGGCGGCCGCCGCGTGGTCAGGCTCAGCGGCGCCGGCGACAGCCTCGCCGATGCGTGCGAGAGCCTGCTGGAAGCCCATCGCAGCTCGCAGGATTGCCTGGTCATCGTCGAGGCCGAGGATATCGCCGGCAAATCGCGCCTGCGCGGCGTTTTCGAAGCGGCCGCCAACGCCGCCACCATCGCCTGCTATCATGACGAAGCGGCCTCGCTCGGCGCCCTTGTCCAGGAGCAGATCCGCCAGGCCGGCTATGGCATTTCCCGCGAGGCGCTCGATTACCTGGCACAGAGCCTCGGCGGCGATCGCGGCGTCACCCGTTCGGAGATCGACAAGCTGCTGCTCTACAAGGGCGAGGACAAAAGCGAGATCACCCTCGCCGAGGCCATGACCTGTATCGGCGACCGCGCCGCCTTCGCGCTCGACGATCTGATCGATGCGGTCTGTTCCGGCGATCTCAAGGCGCTGGACAAGCAGTTCGAGCGCAACATCGTCGAGTTGCCGCCGATCGTCATGCTGCGCCGCATGTCGGCGCATTTCCTGCGCCTGCATCCGATGGTCGACCGGCTGCGCCAGGGCGATCGGCTGGAGCAGGTCTTCGCCGGCGCCCGCCCGCCGGTGCCCTGGCCGGCCAAGGCGCGCTATGAACGCCACTGCCGGATCTGGACCCCCGGCGCCATCGGCCTCGCTCTCAACCAGCTGATGGAGACGGAAGCCCAGGCGATGCGCCAGCATGCCCTGGCCGAAGCCATCACCCGGCGCGGCTTCATCGACATCGCCGCCACCGCGCGGCGGTTGCGCGAGCGCGGCGCGGCGCGGCGGTAGCCTTGCCGAGGGTACCGGCGCGCCTTAGTTTCCGGCAGCCAGCATCGCCGCTTCATCCGGCCGCAGCGTGAGCACATTGAAGCCGGTTTTCGTCACCGCGACCGTATGTTCGAACTGGGCCGAGAGCTTGCCGTCGCTGGTGACCACGGTCCAGCCGTCCTTCTCGTGCCTCACCCTTGCGCTGCCCTGATTGAACATCGGCTCGATGGTGAAGACCATTCCTTCCCGGAGCCGCAAACCCGTCCCCAGGCGCCCGAAATGCAGAACTTCGGGTTCCTCATGCATTTCCCGCCCGATGCCGTGCCCGCAATACTCCCTGACGACGGTATAGCCATGCTGCTTGGCATGGCGCTGGATCGCATGGCCGATATCGCCGAGATGGGCACCGGCGCGGACCCGCCGGATCCCCTGCCACATGGCTTCGTAAGTCACCTGCACCAGGCGCCGGGCGGGTGGCGCCACATCGCCGATCAGATAGGTCTTGCTCGAATCCGCGATATAGCCGTTCTTCTCCAGCGTGATGTCGAGATTGACGATATCGCCGTCGCACAGCCTCTCGCCATCTTTCGGCGCGCCATGGCAGACAACGTGGTTCCGCGAGGAGTTGAGCGCGAACTGATAGCCGTATTGCCCTTTGCTGGCCGGACGCGCCTGCAGGTCGTCAACGATGAACCTCTCGACGAGATCGTTGATCTGCATGGTGGTCTTGCCGGCCAGGCGAGTGCGATCCAACAAGCCGAAAACGGAAGCGAGAAGCCTTCCCGCCTCGTGCATCTTTTTGAGTTCGTCCGGGCGCTTCACCATGACGGTGCCGCCGCTACTGGCTCAGAACGAACCCGGCGGCCTTGAGTTGCTTTTTGGCGATTTCGTTGAACGATCGGGTCGGATGCATTTCCGCGAGCATGCCGATCTTCATCCAATATTCCGCCTGTGCGTTTATCGATCGGCACATGACGTCGCTCGCTTTGCGAACTTCCTCATGCAGATTGTCGTCGATCTTCACAATGCCCATGGCCGCACCCGATCACTACAAGGTTGATATACGATTTATATATGTTTCGTATATTCCTGTCAAAACGAGGCATCGCGCCGCGTCGGTGCCGGGCAAAGCTAGGCCGCATGCCGGCGCGGCGGCTGGTTACGACAGCAGCTTGTAGAAGAAGCTGGCCGGTTCGGCCGCGTTGCCGTCGGCGCGGAGCGCGTAGCCCGGCACCTCGCCGAACTTGATCCAGCCCTGGCTGGCATAGAGCTTCTCCCCGGCGCTGCCGCTTTCGGTATCGAGCGTCAGCAGCGTGCGGCCGAGGCGACGAGCTTCATCTTCCGCCGCACGCAGGAGGGCCCCGCCCAGTCCCTGCCGGCGGGCGCGGCGATGCACCAGCATCTTGGCGAGGTCGGCGCGGTGCGGCTGGTTTTCCTGCGGCGCCGGGATGAGCTGCACGGTGCCGTCGATGCGGCCGTCCCTTTCGGCAATGAAGATCAGGCGTTCGCCGCGGGCATGGCCGGCGAGCGCGCCGTCCCACCACCGCGCCGCCTTGCCGCCTGTCATCGGCCAGATGAAATTGACCGAGGCGCCGCCTTCGACCGCGTCGACCAGCAGATCGGCCAGCGCGTCGCGCATCGCGGCGGCCTCGGCCGGTGCCAACAGGCGGACCCGATGGGTCATCGCCGCGTCCGGCTCTCTGCTCATGCGGCGGTTTCCTGGGTGACGATCACGGCATAGCGGGCCGTCTTGTCCCCGGTATTGCGGAAGCTGTTGCCGTCCGCCACACGCATCTGCAGGCAATCGCCCTTGCGCAGGAGATAGCTGACGGCGGCGCGCGAGGCAGCGGCGCCCGAGGCAGGGGAAAGGGTCACCTCGATGCTGCCTTTCAGCACCCAGATATGCTGGTCGATCACCCGGCCGTGGCTCGGCGCATAGGTCACCTCGGCGCCGGGCGGAAACTCGACTTCGACGATCTTGACCCGCGAACCGGTGCCGGCCGGCGCCACTTCGCGGCGGATATAGCCGCTGGCGGGGTCCTGCCAGACCGGCTGGTCGGCCCGGCGCAGCAAGGGCGCTGCGACATCGCGGGCGAACAGGGCCGAGAGGCTCAGCCCCAATCCGGCACAGAGCTTGTCCAGCAGCACGGCGCTGGCATGCACCTCGCCCCGCTCGATGCGCGAGACCATGGCGCGGCTGACGCCGGTGCGCAGGGCGATTTCTTCCAGCGAGAGCGCAAGGGCGCCGCGCCGGGCGGCGATGCGCTGGCCGATCAGGTGCGAAAGACCGTCGGGCTCGTCATTCATGCTGTCCATTATCAGAGAATATCATCTCTTTTAGTGGAGGCAAGTGCGCGAGGTCGATCCGGCCTTTCGCAAATGGTTCGGGCCGCGCCCTTGCAGGCGCGGCCCGGTGGCATCCGTCGCCCGGTCCGATGCGGATCAGGCGGCGCGGATCTCCTGCAGGAAATGGGTGACGCTGTCGCGCAGCGAGCTGGCCTGGCGGGAGAGAACATTGGCGGCCGTCAGCACCTCGGTCGCGGCCGAGCCGGTTTCGCCGGCCGCCTCGGTGACGCCGCCGACATTGTTGGCGACTTCCTGCGTGCCGGTCGCCGCCTGCTGCACGTTGCGGGCGATTTCCTGGGTGGCCGCCCCCTGCTCTTCGACGGCGGCGGCAATGGTGCTGGCGATTTCGCTGATCTGGCTGATGATGCTGGTGATCTCCTGGATCGAGGCGACGGAATCCCGCGTTGCCGTCTGGATCGCCTGGATCTGGCCGGTGATCTCTTCGGTCGCCTTGGCGGTCTGCGTCGCCAGGTTCTTCACCTCCGAGGCAACCACCGCGAAGCCCTTGCCGGCCTCGCCCGCCCGCGCCGCTTCGATCGTCGCGTTGAGCGCCAGCAGATTGGTCTGGCCGGCGATGTCGTTGATCAGGCGCACCACGTCGCCGATGCGCTCCACCGCCTTCACCAGGCCCTGGACGCGCTGATCGGTATTGGTGGCGGTGGTGACCGCCTGGCCGGTGATCTGGTTGGACTGCGCCACCTGGCGGCTGATCTCGTGAATCGAGGCCGAGAGTTCCTCGCCGGCCGAGGCAACCGTCTGCACATTGCTGGAGGCCTCGTCGGTCGCCATCGAGACGGCATTCGCCTTCTGCGCCGTGCGCTCGGCGATGGCCGACATCGAGGAAGCGGTCGCCTGCATTTCCGCCGCGGCACCGGCCAGCTGTTCCAGCACGCTGGAGACCTGGCTGTCGAAACTGTGGATCAGCTCCTCGACATGACGCTGGCGCCGCTCGCGCTCCGCCTGGGCCTGTTCCTTCTCCTGATGCATGCGCTCGTTGGCGATGCCGTTGTCCTTGAAGATGACGACGGCACGGGCCATTTCGCCGATCTCGTCGCGCTGCCGGTCGAAGCCGATCAAGGCCGAGAAGTCGCCTTGCGCGAGCCGCGTCATGGTGGCGGTCAGGCTGCGGATCGGGCCGGCGATGAAACGGCTCGACACGGTGAGCGCCATGACGAGACCGATAACGACGCCGGCGCCGACCACGGTCAGCATCAGACGAATGCGCCAGGTGTAGAAGTTGTCCAGCTCGTCCCGGATCTGCGCGATGCGATCCTGGTTGACCTTGGCGAGCTGAGCGATCTCATCGCCGAAGGCTTTGCGGTTGGCGCGGTTGGCGTCGTTATCGCCGAAGTCGCGGGCATGCTGCGGTGAATCGGCGGTGCCAAGGCGCGCGAGTTCGGTGCGCACCTTGACGAACTGATCGGCATCGGCCTGGGCCTTATTGAAGACCTCGACGTCTTCCGGCCCGATGAGATCGTGCCAGGAGGCCATGTCCTTCTGCAGCTTGTCGAGATTCTTGAGAATGCCGGGCGCGAATTTGCCGGCGGCGTCGGTATCCTTCGACATATAGACGCCGCGGGAATCCATCACCACGGCATAGATCATGGCGCTGACCCGCTCGCCATAGATCGAGCGGTTGGCGGTGTCCTCCATCTTCTGCACCAGGTCCTCGGATCGGAACAGGGTCTCCAGCGCCACCAATCCGATGATGCCGGCGGTGGCGATCAGGATGCAGGTGACGAGCAGAATCTTGGTGCCGATCTTGAGATTGGTGAGCCAGGACATGAGAGCCTCGGGGGACGTTCGACCTTCCTCCCAAGACTAGTTGCGGTTTCTTAAAGTGTCCTTAAATATGCCGAATTTTGGCAAGCATATGAAATAAAAGCGATTTAACAGGGCGCCCACGAAACTAATCCTAGAACGGCGCGCGCAAGACCGCACCAGCCGGTTCTAGTGTGACGGTATGTGGTATTGGCGGTTCAGGCGGAGGGGCTCAGCCGCAGGGGTTCAGCCTTAGGGGGTTCAGGCGCAGGGTTCAGGCCCCGGGTTCATCCATTGAGCTTGCCGATGATCTCGTCCAGCTGTTCCAGCGTCTTGTAATGCACGATCACCTCGCCGCCGGCGCCGTCGAACTCGATCTCCACCTTGAGGCCGAGACGCTGTTCGAGGTCGCGCTCCAAAGCGCGGGTGTCGGCATCCTTGTCTTCCGCTGCGGTGCGCGCCGGCTTGATCTTGCCGGCTTCGATCCTGCCGGCCCCGGTCTTACCGGCTTGTGCCGCGGCTTTTCCGCCTGCTTTCGCCGCCGGCTTATGCGCCTGGGCCAGCGTCTCGGTCTGGCGCACGTTCAGCCCCTGGGCCACCACCTGCTCGGCCAGAGCCACCGGATCATCGGCCTTGATCAGGGCGCGGGCATGGCCGGTGGTGAGATCGCCGCTGGAAAGCAGCTCGCGCACCCGCTCCGGCAGATCGAGGAGACGCAGCATATTGGCGATATGCGGCCGGCTCTTGCCGATGCGCTCGGCCAGCTGCTCCTGGGTGTAATCGAATTCCTCCATCAGCCGCGCATAGCCGGTGGCCTCTTCCAAAGGCGAGAGGTCCTGGCGCTGCACGTTCTCGATGATGGCGATCTCGAGCACTTCGCGGTCGCTGAGACCGCGCAGCACGATCGGCACCTGATGCAGCTGCGCGAGCTGGGCGGCACGCCAGCGCCGTTCGCCGGCGACGATCTCGAACTCGCCCTTCCGCCTGGCATGTTCTCTTACCAGGATAGGTTGCAGGACGCCGTTTTCGCGAATCGATTGAGCCAGATGCTCCAGCGCTTCCTGATCGAACACCGAACGCGGCTGGAACTTGCCAGGATGAAGAAATTCAATCGGCGCGTGCCGTTGGCCGGCGCCGCCTTGCGCGCTCGCCGCGACGGGTTCGGGCGCGACCGGCACCTCGTCGCCGCCCAAGAGAGCGGAGAGACCGCGACCGAGACCGTGAACTTTTTTCGCCGACATGATTGCCCTTACGCCGCTGGCTGATTGATTTGGTTTAGCTGGTGGACCGGTTACCCGCGCCGCCGGAAGGCCTGACCGGTCAGCTGGCCGCCGCCAGCGACTTGCCGCTCAGCCCCTGCTCGCGTTTCAGCACTTCGCTGGCGAGATGGATATAGGCCTGGCTGCCCGCACAGCGCACGTCATAGAGCAAGGCCGGCTTGCCGTGGCTCGGCGCCTCGGCGATGCGGATGTTGCGCGGGATCGCCGTCTCATAGACCTTGACGCCGAAGAAGGCGCGCACATCGGCCGCCACCTGCTCATTCAAACTGGAGCGGCGGTCATACATGGTGAGCACCACGCCCTGGATCTCCAGCACCGGGTTGAAGGCCTTCTTCACCCGCTCGACCGTCTTGATCAGCTGGCTCAACCCCTCCAGCGCATAGAACTCGCATTGCAGCGGCACCAGCACGCAATCCGCCGCCACCATGGCATTCAAGGTGAGCAGCGTCAGCGAGGGCGGGCAGTCGATCAGGATGAAGTCGTAATCGAGCTTCGCCTTGGAGAGCGCGTCGCGCAGGCGGAACTCGCGGCGGTCGAGATCGATCAGCTCGATCTCGGCACCGGCCAGATCTGGCGAGGTCGGCACGATATCCATATTGGGCACCAGGGTCGGCTTGACCGCCTGGGCGATGGTGACGCCGTCGATCAGCACTTCATAGGAACCCTGGTTGCGCTCGCGCCGGTCGATGCCGAGCCCCGTCGAGGCATTGCCCTGCGGGTCCATATCGATGATCAGTACCTGCTTGCCGCAGGCCGCCAGGGCAGTCGCCAGATTGACCGCCGTGGTGGTCTTGCCGACCCCGCCCTTCTGGTTGGCGACCGCCATGATGCGGGGCTGACGTCCGGCCGCGGCGCCGGATGCCGGGGCACCTTTCGGACGCGGCTGGGAACCAGATGTTGGGGTATCGCTGGCAGAGTCGGTCACGATATGGCCTTCACGAGGTTATTTGCGCCGAAGATGGCTGATTTTCAGGACGGTCCCGGCCGCCCCCTCGCCGCTATCGACGATGCTGGAATGCCGCTCAATGTCCATTGTCCAGTGCTTCCCCGCGGCGGTCAATTCTTCATCGGCCTTCGCCCCTTTGAGGAAGAGAAAAACGGTGGACTCATCGGCGAAAGGTGCGGTCCAGGCCAGCAACTGGTCGAGCGGCGCGCAAGCCCGGGCGGTGATCACCGGGGCGGTCCAGGGCTGCAGGGCGTCGAAGCGCTTGGCATGGACGGCGACTCGGCCGCCGATCCCCATGGCCTGGGCGGTCTGGCGCAGGAAGGCGCATTTGCGGACGTCGGAATCGATCAGCTGTACCGGGCGCTCGGTCAGCGCCGCCAGGACCAGGCCGGGAAAGCCGGCCCCGCTGCCGAAATCGGCAATCGCGCCGCCGGCTTCCGGGACGGCGCCGGGTGTGATCGGCGGCAGCAGCGGAAGCAGCTGGGCGGAATCCAGCATATGCCGACGCCAGAGATCGGGGATGGTGGCCGGACCGACGAGGTTGATCGCCTTTTGCCACTTGATGAGGAGAGCCGCGTAGATCTCCAGCCGCTTCACCCCCTCCGCCAATGTTTCACGTGAAACATCGGGGGCGAGGGGCTGTATCTGCGATAAAAATTCGGCCGCATCGAGGGAGGTCATGTGAGCCGCCCCTCTTCTCTGTTTCCCTCAGCCTCAAGGGGGAGGGTCAACGCGAGGGCATTCAACGGAGATGACCGACGATGTCCCGCTGCCAACCCTCTCCCGTTTTGGGGGAGGGCTTTGGAGCGTTTGTCCCGGATGCTGCCGGTTCCCGCCCCCCTTGCGGGGGCGGGTAAGCGTGATGGGTTGTCGGCGATCATGCGCTGATCTTGTCGGCCGGCTTGGTGCTCTCCCGCCGCCGCACATGGCGCAGCAGGATGGTGAGGGCGGCCGGGGTGACGCCGGAGATCCGGCCGGCGGCGCCCAAAGTGGCGGGACGGGCCTTCTTCAGCTTTTCCCGCACTTCCGTGGACAGCGAGGGCACGGCGTCGTAATCGAGATCGACCGGCAGCAGCAACGCCTCGTCGCGGCGGAAGGCGTGGATATCGGCGTCCTGGCGCTTGACATAGCCGGCATAGCGGCCGTCGATCTCCATCTGCTCGGCGATCGCCGGCTTCAGCCCCGCCAGGTCCGGCCAAAGCTGGGTCAGCTTCGGCAGATCGATTTCCGGATAGACCAGGAGATCGAGGGCCGAGCGGCGCACGCCATCCTGGTTTATGTTGAGACCCTGGCGCAGCAGCTCGGTCGGCGTGGCGGTGAGACCCTGCATCAGCGCCCGCGCGGCCTGGATTTCCGCCATTTTTGCCCGGAAAGCCACCGCGCGGAAGGCGCCGACGCTGCCGGCCGTGATGCCCTTTTCCGTCAGCCGCTGGTCGGCATTGTCCTGCCGCAGCCGCAGCCGGTATTCGGCGCGGCTGGTGAACATGCGGTAGGGCTCGGATGTTCCACGTGAAACAAGATCGTCGATCATGACGCCGATATAGGCATCGGCCCGGTCCAGAACGAAAGGCGCCTCCAGCAGATCGCCGGCACCCAACTCGGCACCCCCTGCCCGCTTCGCCGCGTTGATTCCGGCCATCAGGCCCTGCGCCGCCGCCTCTTCATAACCGGTGGTACCGTTGATCTGACCGGCCAGGAACAGGCCCGGCACCCGTCGCGTCTCCAGCGCCGGCGTCAGCTCGCGCGGGTCGATGAAGTCATATTCGATGGCATAACCCGGCCGCAGCATCACGGCCCGCTCCAAGCCGGCAATGGACTTCAACATCGCCGCCTGAACCTCCGCCGGCAGCGAGGTGGAGATGCCGTTGGGATAAACGGTGTCGTCATCCAGACCTTCCGGCTCCAGGAAGATCTGATGCCGATCCTTGTCGGCGAAGCGCACCACCTTGTCCTCGATCGAGGGGCAATAGCGCGGGCCGGTGCTTTCGATCTGGCCCGAATACATCGGCGCCCGGTGCAGGTTGGCGCGGATCAGGCCATGCGCCTCCGGGCCGGTATAGGTGATGCCGCAGGCGATCTGCGGCGTGGCGATCTTGTCCGTGAGATAGGACATCGGCAGCGGGGGGTTGTCGCCCGGCTGGCTCTCCAGCCCCGCCCAGTCGATGGTCCTGCCATCGAGGCGCGGCGGTGTCCCGGTCTTCAAGCGGCCGAGCGGAAAGCCCAGCCGCATCAGCGTTTCCGAAAGATGCACCGACGGCGCCTCCCCCACCCGCCCGGCCGGCGTCTTCTGTTCGCCGCAATGAATGAGGCCGCGCAGGAAGGTGCCAGTGGTCAGCACGACGGCGGCGCAGCCGATGCGCTCGCCCTTGTCCGTCACCACGCCGCTGATCCGGCCGGCCGCGTCCAGTACGATGTCGTCGACGGCGGCGCCATGGATCTCGAGATTGTCCTGCTCGGCCAATAGCTGCTGCACCGCCTGGCGATAGAGCTTGCGGTCGGCCTGGGCGCGGGGGCCCCGCACCGCCGGACCCTTCGACTGATTGAGCATGCGGAACTGGATGCCCCCGCGATCGATGGCGCGCGCCATGATGCCGTCCAGCGCATCGATCTCGCGTACGAGATGTCCCTTGGCCAGGCCGCCGATCGCCGGGTTGCAGGACATCTCGCCGATCTTGGCCGGGTCGTGTGTGATCAGCAGGGTCCGGGCGCCAAGCCGCGCGGCAGCGGCAGCCGCCTCGGCGCCGGCATGACCGCCACCAACGACAACGACATCCACCTGCTTCACTCCCTGCTCAGACATTCTCTTAGATCCGTTTTGAGAGAAATCTTTCCGCCGCCCCTTGTTTCACGTGAAACAATTTATGTGGCTGACAGGACGCGGATTTTGCGGCGGATGATCTACAGGAAATTGTCCACAGCCGCAATATACGCATCATAAATTACGCTTTACGTATATTGCGGCATTCACCGGACGAAGGCGCCGGGTTATCCCTGGGCCGGCGGGCGGGGTCAGCCAAGAGCGGGTTCGGTCGCCTTGAAGCTCGGCAGGGCCTGCACCCGGCTCCACCAATCGGCGAAATCCGCGACGCCGAACAAGGCATCCTTATCGGGGGTCAGCCCGACATAAAACAGGATCGGTGCCAGATAGAGATCGGCGAGGCTGAGATCGCCGGCGATGAAGGGCGATGCCCCGCGGGTCCGCATGGCGAGCTCGAGCACCTTGCGGCCCGTCTCCAGACCGGCCGCGCGCATCGCTTCGTTCTTGCCGCCGACGAAATCGGGAAACAGGTGATAGGCGGCGACACCGCCGACCAGGGCGCCATAGCCGTACGAATCGACGAGGCCGATCACCATGTCCATCCGGGCACGGTCCTTGGCCGTCTGCGGGACCAGCGATTTTCCCGGCAGTACGTCGTTGAGGTAGCGGCTGATCGCACTGGTCTCGAGAATCCGCATGCCGTCATGGTCGAGCACCGGGACCTTGCCGAAGGGATGGCGCTTGAGATGCTCCGCCTCCTTCGGTTCGCCTTTCAGCACGTTGAGCTGAACCTGGTCGAATCCCGTCGCGCCCTTCTCGGCCAGCAGCATCTTGACCGTGCGCACATAGGTCGATCCATCGAAGCCCCAGAGGGTCATTTCCGCCATCGCCGCCTCCCGATTTGCATCCGCACCGGCCGGACCAACCGGCCGGCAGAAGAAAGAGGATAAACCAGAATAACGCGGAAGGCGCGCGGCATCCGCGGGTACACGAAACCTCCATATTGAAGAAACGGAAGCGAGCCTGCGCAACAAGATCACGCGTGGAATGTTCACTGCTGTCTTTTTCTTCCAATGCCTCAAGGCGATGGGGTTGATCAGATACGGATTGAGGAAAACCAACTTCCTCCCTTCCTACGGCTGCTGATAATCCGGCCCCTGCAATCCAGATCACCCAAGCGCCACAGCCCTCGACATATGAGGTTGATTGCAATCAAACTAAAAATTCCGATGAGGCCGCGTTGTGCGACTAAATGAAAGCTACTAAAGCCGCAGAGCGGAGCGCCCTCCAAGGTTGGATGAATCTCGGCTTTGTCATTGCTGGTTTCGTCGCTGTGGTGATTAGTCTTCATTTGACAAGGGTTGCGACCAGGACCGCTGTTAAAGCCAGCGAAGACGCCGATAAGGTTCTCGCCCTGACTTTGGAGAATGTCGACGCGCTTAAGAGAAGTGCCACCGCAACTGAAAGGCCTGTTGCTTCGAGCGAAGTCGCTACTAAGCAAAGCCTTAGGGCTTCTGTCAGCATTGAAAGCGGCTTTTTGCTCAATGTTGCTGATTGCCTAGAACCATCAATGGACAAGAGCCGATAAGAATCGGAGCCGAAATTACTAATCCGATAATAGGCCCTGTCGCGAAAATAATGATTCGAAATGTAGGACGTACGCCGGCCTACAAAGTCGCTCACTGGGGAATGATCGACTTAAGGGAATACCCTCTCAAAACGCAGCTTACTAAGAGCATAGGCCAACCAATGCCGTCTGTACTGGGACCGCAATGAAGCAGACTAAGACAACCTTAAGAAAGGCCATTGCTATGGCCTTTTCGGCTTGGTGTGTTTGCTACCTGACACCGCTCACTTCCCGATGCAGAACTCGCGGAAGATGATGTCGAGCACATCCTCGATATCCACGCGTCCAGTGATTTCGCCGAGCGCGTGGACGGCGTGGCGCAAATCCTCCGCCTTCAACTCCGGCAGGCGTGCTTGCAGGCCGCGCTGCAAGGCGGCTTCGCAGCGTTGCAAGGCCGCGCGGTGACGCTCGCGGGTCAGGGCCGGCGTGGCGCCGAGGGCAAGACGCGTGGCGGCCATGGTGGTCAACGCCTCGACCAGCGCCTCGATCCCCTGCCCCGTCACCGCTGAGACCGGCAGCACTTCATGGCCGGCGATTTCCGATGGCGGCGCTTTCGCCGCGAGATCGGCTTTGTTCAGGACCAGCAGCACGTCGTCATCGACGAGATGCGCCGCGGTGTGGTCGATCAGCGGCTGCGCGGTGCCGAGCAATGAAGCATCCAGCACCAGCAGTTTGAGATCGGCGCTCTCGGCCCGCGCCAGCGCGCGTTTCACGCCTTCGGCCTCGATGGCGTCCGCCGTGTCGCGCAGGCCGGCGGTATCGGCCAGCGTCACCGGATAGCCGCCGAGATCGAGATGGAGTTCGATGACATCGCGCGTCGTCCCGGCCTGCGAGGAGACGATCGCCGCCTCGCGCTTCGCGAGCCGGTTGAGCAGGCTGGATTTGCCGGCATTGGGGGCGCCGAGGATGGCGATCGACAGCCCGTCGCGCAGGCGTTCGCCGCGATGGCCATCTTCCAGGTGATCGCCGATCGCCTGCGCCGTTTCCGCCATGACGCGATCGACGCGCGGAATGAGGTCGTCCGGCAGGTCCTCGTCGGGGAAATCGATCGCCGCCTCGAAGCGGGCCAGCGCCATCAGCAGCGCCTCGCGCCAGCCGTCATAGAGCTTGGCGAGCGCCCCGCCCGCCTGCCGCATCGCCTGGCGCCGCTGCGCTTCGGTTTCGGCGGCGATGAGATCGGCGAGCCCTTCCACCGCCGTCAGGTCGAGCTTGCCGTGATCGAAGGCGCGGCGGGTGAATTCGCCGGGTACGGCGAGACGCAGGCGGTGGCTGTCGGTCAGCTCGCGCGCCAGGGCGGCCGCCACCGCCTTGGAACCGTGGATATGCAGCTCCACCACATCCTCGCCGGTGAAGCTGGCCGGGGCGGGGAACCACAGGACCAGCGCCTGGTCGATCAGGTCATGGCCGTTGGCACCCGGTTGATCGGCAACGGGGGCATCGAGATCGCCCGGCCCCAGGCTGGCCCAGAGATCGCGGCGCACGGCGCGGCGCGGCGGCGGCAGGGGACGCCGGGTCAGGGCCTGCAAGGTCGGGCCCGCCGCCGGTCCCGAAAGACGAAAGACGGCGACGCCTGCCTGCCCCGGCGCCGTCGCCTGGGCATAGATGGTCGTCATGATCGCCCGCGATCTGCCGGCGCGGATGCCGTCTCCGCCGATGTCATCTCGACCATCCTCGCCTCGCCATCCTGGCGTCGCCGTGCAGCCGCCCGCTTGCGCCGGCGCTGATTACTCGGCGCTCATTCTGCGCGCCGCGCGGTCTTCCGGCAACTTGTCGCCGGGCTGCAGCATGAGCCGCTCCACCCGCTTGCCGCCGATCAGATGCTCCTGCAGCACCGCCTCGGCGTCCTCGATGCTGGCGATCGAATACCAGATGCCTTCCGGATAGATGACCACGGTCGGCCCCAGTTCGCAGCGGTCGAGGCAGCCCGACTGGTTGATGCGGACATCCTTGATGCCCAGTTCCTTGGCTCGCGCCTTCATGTAGTTGCGCAGCTTCTCCGCCCCCTTGGTCTTGCAGCAGCCGCGCGGGTGCCCGGCAGGACGCTCATTGACGCAGCAGAAGACATGCGCCTGGTAATAGGGCGCCGGATCGCCCGCCAGGCTTCGGTTGGGCAGGCTGCGGTCGGTCTTGTCGCTCATCTGGCTCACTTCGAATGGCAGGAGGGAGGATGACGGCGCCGGCAGAAGGCCGGTGCGTCAGAGAACAGATAATTACCCGCTACGACGCCGCAATGCCAACCCGTTGCGGCGCGGCATGCCGCGGTCGGCCCGGTCGGATTAATCCCGGCTCGGATCATTCCCGTGTCGGATCATTCCCTGGGATCGGATTACTTCTTGTCGTTTGTGGTGCCGCTGCCACTGGCGCCGGAACCGCTCGGCCGGAATTGCTGCCAGAACAGCTTCTGCATCTGCTCAAGCCCGGCGACACCGGCCGGCATCCAGGTCTTCAGCAGGGTCTCGGCATCGGTGCCGCGCATCGCCGACATCATCCGGTCCTGCATTTCCTGCATCATGACCTTCTGCATCGGCTGCACATCCGGCAGGCCGAAAAAGGTCCGCGCCTCTTCCGGCGTGCATTCGAGATCGATCTTCACTTTCATCATCCACCTCGCAATCTCCCTCACCTTAACCATGCCGCCCGCTTCGCCGCAACCTTGCGATGCGAAAGCACCGCCCGGCTCCCGTGCCGACAGCCGCGCACCTTTCCGGGCGGATGACAGCGCAAGGCGCGGATAGTGCAATGCAACAGGCGATGCCAGATATCGGATCAAGATCTTCACGCGGGCGCGCCGAGAAGGGAACAAGCGTCGCGCGCAGGCGCTATACTGTGACACCTCGATTGCAACCCGCCGCCCGCAACGCACGGAAGGGTCCCATGACCGAAGCCGATCCAGTCCAGAGCGGTCCCCCGCACACGCCCGGCGACCCCATCCCGGGCCATCCCGGCAACCGGCTCGCCGCCGAGGTCAGCCCCTATCTGCTGCAGCATGCCCATAACCCTGTCGATTGGTGGCCGTGGGGCGAGGCGGCCCTGGCGGCGGCCAAGGCCAGCAACCGGCCGATCCTGCTTTCCGTCGGCTATGCCGCCTGCCACTGGTGCCATGTGATGGCGCATGAAAGCTTCGAGAACCCGGCCATCGCCCGGCAGATGAACGCGTTCTTCGTCAACATCAAGGTCGACCGCGAGGAGCGGCCGGATCTCGACACCATCTATCAGCAGGCCCTGGCTTTGCTGGGACAGCAGGGCGGCTGGCCCCTGACCATGTTCCTGCGGCCGGACGGCAAGCCGTTCTGGGGCGGGACCTATTTTCCGCCGGAAAGCCGCTGGGGCCGGCCGGGTTTCGCCGACGTCCTGCGCCTGATCGCCGAGACCTATGCCACCGACCCCGATTCCATCGGCAAGAACGTCGCCGCCCTCGAGGACGCGCTGCAGAAGCTGGCCCGGCCGCAAGCCGGCGATGCCGTGACACCCGACATCATCGACCGCATCGCCGACCGGCTGGTGCAGGAGGTCGATACCATCGACGGCGGCATCAAGGGGGCGCCGAAATTCCCCCAGGTGCCGATCTTCACCTCGTTCTGGCGCGGCTGGCTCCGCGGCGGCAATCTGCAGATGCGCGAGGCGGTCATCACCACCCTCACGGCCATGTGCCAGGGCGGCATTTACGACCATCTCGGCGGCGGCTTCGCCCGCTATTCCACCGACGGCAAATGGCTGGTGCCGCATTTCGAGAAGATGCTCTACGACAATGCCGCGCTCCTCGGCCTGCTGACCGAAGTCTGGCAGGAGACGCATGAGCCGCTTTTCGCCGCGCGCATCGCCGAGACCGTCGGCTGGCTGGAACGCGAAATGCTGACTGCTCCCGATGCCAGCGGCGACCGCGCCTTCGCCGCCACGCTCGATGCCGACAGCGAAGGCGTCGAAGGCAAGTTCTATGTCTGGGACGAGGCCGAGATCGATCGCCTGCTGGGCGCCGAGGCAGCACTCTTAAAGCGCTTCTACGATGTGCGCGCCGGCGGCAACTGGGAAGGCCACTCGATCCTCAATCGCCGCGCGCTGCGCGATCCCGCCACGGCGCAGGAGGAAGAGACCCTCATCCTGCTGCGCGGCAAGCTGCTGGCGGCACGCAACCGGCGCGTGCGTCCGGGCTGGGACGACAAGGTGCTCACCGACTGGAACGGCATGATGATCGTCAGCCTGGCGCGCGCGGCGCTGGCTTTCGACCGGCCGCCCTGGCTGGCCCTGGCGACAAGCGCCTATCGCTTCATCTTCCGTCACCTGCGGTCCACGCAACGCGCCGGCATGACGGGCGACGATCCCGGCGGCAAAGACGGCAACGAAACGCTGCGCCTCTGCCACGCCTGGCGCGCCGGCAAGACCGGCGCCGGCGCCATGCTCGACGATTATGCGCATCTCGCCGCCGCCGCGCTCGCACTGCATGAAGCGACCGGCGAAGCCGCTTATCTCGCCGATGCCGAAAGCCTGGTCGCCACCTTGCTGGCGCATTTCTGGGACGGCGCGGACCACGGCTGCTTCACCACCGCCGATGATGTCGGCGACGTCATCCTGCGCACCAAGAGTGCCGCCGATAACGCCACGCCCAATGGCAACGGCACGCTGATCGAGGTGCTGAGCCGGCTCTATCATCTGACCGGCAAGCCGGCTTACGCGCAGCGGGCGATGCAGGCGATCACCGCCTTCAGCGGCGAGATCCACCGCAATTTCTTTCCGCTCGCCACCTTCCTCAACGCCGCCGACTATCACCTGCATTGCCTGCAGATCGTGCTGATCGGCCGGCGCGACGAAGCCGGCGCCGCCAGCTTGCTGAAAATCATCCACGAACCCTCGCTGCCGACCAGGCTGCTGCAGGTGGTGGCGCCGGAGGCGAGCCTGCCGCCGCACCATCCCGCCGCCGGCAAGAGCCAGATCGACGGGCGCGCCACCGTCTATCTCTGCCGCGGCCAGACCTGCGGCCTGCCGATCACCGATGGCGATGCGCTGCGCCGCGCCTTGTCGGAACAGGCGATCTGATGCAAGGCAGCGAGCCCCGCCGCTCCGGTCACCCGCGATTGATCTAAGACGGCGAAGAACCGATAATCCTCCCATGCATTAAAGAACGACCGTGATGAACAACGCCATTCTGCAAACCGACATCGGCTGGGCCAGGATCACCGGCAGCGACGCCGTCGTCACCGGCCTCTTCCTGCAGCGCGGGAAGCCGGACGCGCATGAGCCGACCGCCCTGCTGCGCGAAGCCGCGCGCCAGGTCGAGGCTTATATGCAGGGCCGGCTGCAGGCTTTCGATCTGCCGCTGCAGGCCGAAGGCAGCGCTTTTGCCAAAAGCGTCTGGGCCGAGATGCTGAAGATCCCCTATGGCCGCACCCGCACCTATGGCGATGTCGCCAATGCCTTGAAGGCCCCGGCGCAACTGGTGGGTCAGGCCTGCGGGCAGAATCCGATCGGTGTCATCATTCCCTGCCATCGCATCATCGGCACCAACTGGCTGGGCGGCTATACCAGCGATCTCGGCGTCGATGCCAAGGCCTATCTGCTGGATCTTGAATGCGGGCAGCAGCGCCTGCTGCTCTAGGCACCGCGGCTCCGAGCACCCGGCTCTGGGCGCTGCGGCTCAGCCCACCGCCTCGGAAAAGTCGGCCCGGCGCAACCGCGCGGCGACGAGATGGCGTTGCACCAGCTTGACCAGCGCCGCCACGTCGAAGGGCTTGGAGAGATATTCCTCCATGCCGGCGGCGAGAAAGCGCGCCTGGTCATGGTCGCCGGCATGGGCCGTCAGCGCGATGATCGGCAATTCCGACGCCGCGAGGCCGCTGCCGCGGATGCGTTCCGCCGCCTCGATCCCGCCCATGCCCGGCATCTGGATATCCATCAGCACCAGCAGATAATCGGTGGTCGCCACCTGGCGCAACGCCGCCTCGCCGTCGGTGACGCAATCGACGACGACCGGCAGCTCCCGCAGGATATCCAGGACCAGACGACGATTGACCGCATTGTCTTCGGCCAGCAGCAGGCGCGGCAAGGACGCCGCGGCGGCGTCATCGCCGCCGGGCACCGCGAGGCTCTCCGCCAGGCTGGGAAATTCCACCACGGCTTCGCCTTCCCGCCGCGCGCCGGTCGCAAATGCCGCCATCTCGGCGGCGGCGCCCTCCGCGCCCATCGCCCCTGTGCCCGCGGGATCGGACTCGCCCGGCAGATAGACCGTCATGGTGCTGCCGATACCGGGTTCGCTGTCGATGGCGAGCAACCCGCCATGCGCTTCCGCCATCGCCTTCACCAACGGCAGGCCGAGGCCGGTGCCGTGATGCTGGCGGGCGATCTCGCCATCCACCTGGCCGAAGGGATCAAGCGCCTTGACGATATCATCCGCGGTCATGCCGATGCCGCTGTCGACCACCGTCAGGGCGCTGCCGCCGTCATCGCGGCGCGCAATGCTGAGGGTGACGCGGCCGCCGGCCGGGGTGAATTTCAGCGCGTTGCTGAGCAGGTTGATGACGATCTGCTTCAGGCTGCGCTCGTCGCCATAGATCGTCTCGCAGCCGGGCATGATCTGCACCAGCAGCTTGATCTGGCGGTCCTTGGCCAGGCCCTCCATCAGCCGGGTCGAGCCGGCGGCGAGATCGGCGACGGAAATGTGCCGCTTGTCGAGATCCATGCGGCCGGCCTCGATCTTGGAGAGGTCGAGCACGTCATTGATCAGCGACAGCAGATGCGCCCCGCTCTCATGGATGAGGCCGATATATTCCTTGTATTTCGGCACCCCGATCGGACCGAACAATTCGTCATCCATCAGCCGCGTGAAGCCCAGCACGGCGTTCAGGGGGGTGCGCAATTCGTGGCTCATATGGGCAAGGAAGCGGGTCTTGGCGCGGCTCGCCTCGACCGCGCTCAGCCGCGCCTCTTCCAGCTTCTCCGCCAGCTCGACCAGCGTTCCCGCCTGCTTCTCCAGCTGCTTGTGAGCCGCTTCCAGCTCGGCCTCGCGGCGCTTCTGCGGCGTCAGATCGGTGCGGATGCCGACCACGCTGCCGTCGCTCATGCGCTGCTGGCTGATCAGCACCCAGCGCCCGCCGGCCAACGGCCGCTCGACGCGGAAATTGTCGTCGCGATGCAGCAGCTCCAGCACTTCCTCGACATAGTCGTCGGCCCGGCCGATCGCCTCGATGAATTCGCCATGCTCGGCGCCGTAGCGCAGGAATTCGCGATAGGAGCGCCCGGGTTCCAGCAGATGCCCGGCAATCTGATAGATCTCCTTGCAGCGCTGATTGGTCAGGATGATGGTGTCGTCCGGCCCGACCAGCAGGAAGCCTTCCTGCATCGCCGCCACCGCATCCAGCAGGCGCTGCTGCGCGCGCTTCAATTCGGTGATATCCGACCAGATGCTGACGATGCCGCCTTCCTTGGTGCGCCGCTCGCTCACCCGCACCCAGCCGCCGCTATGCAGCGGCAATTCGAAGCTGCCGCCTTCCCGATGCATCGTCATGCGCTCGTCGACATATTTCGCGGGATCGGGCATGCGGCCGACCTCGCCGTCCGGATGGCGCACCATGTCGATGAAGGGCAGGCCGGTGAGATCGCCCATCCCGACAAGGAAGGGGAAGAATTCCAGGAAACGCTGGTTGTGCATGATCATGCGGTCATGGACATCGAACCAGGCGAAGCCGTCGCTGAGGCTCTCGATGGCATCGCGCATCTGCTGGTCGGCCACCACCTTGGTCGTGACGTCGGTCATGGCGCCGACCAGCCGCACCTTGCCGTCGCCCACCGCCTGGCGGCTGATGATGCGGCTCTCGATATGCACGATGCCGCCATTGCGATGACGGTAGCGCGCGGTGGTGCGCAGGACGCCGGCGGGCTGCTGCAGATAGGTGCTGATCTCGGTCAGGATGCGGACGCGGTCGGACGGCTCGATCAGCTTCTCCCAGCTGGCGAGGCTGTTCGGCAGTTCGTCATCGCGATAGCCGAACATCTCCTTCCAGCGTGGCGAGAGCCAGACGTAACTGTCGTCGACATGCCACTCGAAAATGCCGTCACCGCTGCTCGCCACCGCCAGCGACAGCAGCTCGCGGCCCTCTTCCAACTCGGCTTCCAGCCGTTTCAGATCGCTGATGTCATGGCCGACGCATTGATATTCGCAGACCGCGCCGAAGGCATCGAACAGGGCCCGATTGACCCAGCGCAGCCAGCGGCGGCCGCCGCCGGGCAACGGCTTCTCATATTCGTGCAGGCAGATCGGCTGGCTCGCGGACAACGCCTCGAGATGCTCGAAAATATCGTTCAGCTCTTTCGGCTTCAGCAGGTCGCTGAGCTTGACCCCGAGCAGGTCCTCCGGCGCCAGATTGTAGAAGGCGGCGTATTGGCGGTTGGCAAAGGTGATGGTGTGGTCCGGCTTGAAGCGGATGATGGCTTCCTGCTGGTCCTCGACCACGGCGCGATAGAGCGCGTCGCTCTGGCGGCCCCGCTCCAGGGTCAGGCGATCGGCCGTCACATCGGTCATGATGCCGTCGAGACGCACCGGGCGCCCATGGTGATCGGTGACCATATTGGCCTTACACCGGACCCAGCGCACCGAACCGTCGGCGCAGATCATCCGGTGCACCAGATCGAAGGGCTCGCCTTCGAAGGCCCGGTGCAGGGCCGCGAGCCGCATCACCTGGTCTTCCGGCGGGGTGATCTCATCGAGAAATTCGCGCCGCGCCAGAAACGCCTCGGCGCGATGGCCGGTCAGCTTCTGCACCGAGGGGGACATATAGACGAGGACGAATTCGGGCAGGCTCGCCGACCAGACGGCGCCGGCAATTTCGCCCATGACTTCCGCCAGATGGGCCTGGGCAAGCTGGGTCTGCACCGGGGTTCCGTCTTCGGCCGCGACATAGGCGCCGGCACGGAAGCGGCGGCTCGAGGCGGCGAGCAACTGAGCGGCAGCCTCGGTCGCCGAACGCAGCAGGTCGCCGATCTCCGGGTCGTAGCCCTCCGGCCGGTCGAGCAGGCAGAGCAGGCCGCGCCCGTCCGGCAATCCGCCGAGCCAGAAATGACGCAGCTCCGGATGCACCTGGGCGATGACCGCCGCCACCGGATCGCCGGCGATATCAGCCCCGCCGGCAATCCCGGTCGCCGCGGCGGACCGGGCCAGCACCCGGCCATCGCGCTCGCTGAGATCGGCCGCCGGCATATTGGCGGTCACGATCATGTGCCAGCCGGCCGGCGATGATTGCGTCGTAGATTCTGGCGCGCTTGATGATGGCCCGGTCGAAGATTCGGCGATGAAACCGGCGGCGCTGCCGCTGAGATCGACCAGGATGCGCAGCAATTCGTTCAGCTCGAGCAAGGGATCGGCGCCGGCGATGACGCGGCCCTGCAGGGCGATCACTGCCTGTTGCAGTCCCGCCTGCAACAGGAGGCGCCGCTCCTTGCCCTCGATCGCCTGCGCTGCCGAGTCCAACCCGTCCCTCCGACCATAGACGGCGCAATCGTTCCATCTCCATCTAGGATTATGGTCCGAGATCGCCCCATCCAGATTCACTGCGCTCGATCAGCCCTGCTGCCGCCGGTGTTCCTGCTGGCTCCCCGACGACCCGGCTGAGGCCGCCTGCTTCATCGAACAGGTTAATCTAATGCTGAAAAGTAAAGAAAATGCAGCCAAAGCGACGCCTTCCGGACCGATCCCCCCGCCCGCGCCGCTTTTGACCCGCACTGCCTGGGACGGCCCCGCCGGGGACCGAAGCGGCCTTCCCCGCAAGAAAAACACGCGGCACCGTGCCGGTGCGAGAGAAAAGCGCGCCGCTGCGCGTCTTGACGTGCGCCGGATTTCTCTGCAGGCTGGCGGGGTCAATACGTCTTCAGGGCAGGGTGAAACTCCCTACCGGCGGTAGGATGGCGGCGGATCGCAAGATCGGTTGCTGTCGAGCCCGCGAGCGCCGGCTTCGCAAGAGGCCGGGTCAGCAGATCAGGTGCGAGGGGCCAACCCTCCATTCCTGGGCCGACGGTCACAGTCCGGATGAAAGAAGACGCTGGCCAGAGAAGAGCTGAGCTCGGCAGCATGGTGCTGTCGCGGCCGCCAAGCATATCACTGACCACCAATCGCCCTGAAACGTTTGTCGCCAGTAGATGCGAGGAGCGTTTCGATGAACATGCAGTTTTCCACCCCCGAGAATTTCGACAAGCCCCAGAAGCTCGACGGCCGCATTCGCCAGCGTGTCGAAGCTGCCCTGGAGGCCATGCGCAGCGGCATCCCCGTGGTGCTGTTCGATGACGACGACCGCGAAAACGAGGCCGATCTCGTGGCCGCGGCGGAAACCCTGAACCATGACGTGATGGCCCGGCTGATCCGCGACTGCAGCGGCATCGTCTGCCTGTGCCTGGACGACGCCACGGTCCGCCGCCTGGCTCTGCCGCCGATGGTGGAGCGCAACAACAGCCGTTACGGCACCGCCTTCACGGTGTCGATCGAGGCGACCCATGGCGTCACCACGGGGGTCAGCGCCGCCGACCGCCTGACCACCGTCAAGGCGGCCATCGCCGACAAGGCCGGCCCCGCCGACCTCGCCCGTCCCGGCCATATTTTCCCGCTGCGCGCGGCGCCGGGCGGTGTCCTGGAACGGCGCGGCCATACCGAAGGCACGGTCGACCTCGCCCGCCTCGCCGGGCTGAAGCCGGCCGGCGTGCTCTGCGAGCTGATGAAGCGCGACGGCAGCATGATGCGGGGCAAGGCGGCGCGCGATTACGGCCGCCGCAACGGCTTCCCCTGCCTCACCATCGAGGAGCTGCATGCCTATCGCGTGGCGACCGAACAACTGGCCGCAACCGTACCGGCGAGCCAGGCCGACGCCGCCTGAGACCGTCTGACCGGCTCTTCCCTATCGGCATCGCCGTGCCGCTGCGATATTGCGGTACGGCGATGCTGGATTCCCCGCCCGATGGCTGCCGTTCCACCTCATTGCCGGCTGGACAGCCTTGCCGCGACTTGCTTTGATCGCCGCATCCGCCGGTGATCTCCCCAGTGATCTCCCCAGTGATCACCCGGGTGATCTCCGGCGCGGGATCAACGATCCGTCTCATCCGCCTCAACGCCAAGGACCGAAGCCATGACAAACCACGCCATCCGCATTCACCAGACCGGCGGGCCTGAGCAACTGCGCTGGGAGGAAGTCGAGGTCGGTGCGCCGAAAGCCGGCGAGGTGACGCTGCGCAACACCGCCTGCGGCGTCAATTTCATCGACACCTATCATCGCTCCGGCCTCTATCCGATGAACCTGCCGAGCGGACTCGGCCTGGAAGCCGCCGGCGTGGTCGAGGCGCTCGGCCCGGATGTCGCCGGTCTCGCCGTCGGCGACCGGGTCGCCTATTGCTCGGCACCGATCGGCGCCTATGCCGAGCGCCGCAATTATCCCGCCGAGCGGCTGATCAAGGTCCCCGCCGCGATCGACGACAAGACCGCCGCCGCCATGATGCTGCAGGGCATGACGGCGGAATATCTCATCCGCCGCACCTATCCGGTGAAATCCGGCGATATCGTGCTGCTGCATGCGGCGGCCGGCGGCGTCGGCCAGATCGCCACGCAATGGCTGCGCCATCTCGGCGCCACCATCATCGGCACGGCGGGTTCGCCGGAGAAGCTGAAGATCGCCGCCGAGCTCGGCTGCCATTTCGTCATCAACTACCGCGACGGCGACTGGGTCGCCAAGGTCAAGGCGGCGAGCGGCGGCAAGGGTGTCCACGTGGTCTATGACGGCGTCGGCAAGGACACCTTCCTGCCCTCACTGGATTGCCTGCGGCCGCGCGGCTATATGGTGACCTACGGCAATGCCTCCGGCCCGGTACCGGCGATCGAACCGCTGATCCTGTCGCAGAAAGGCTCGCTCTTCCTCACCCGTCCGACCCTGATGGCCTATACCGCCAGCCGCGAGGATCTCGAGCTCTCCGCCAAGGCGGTGATCGATGTCATCACTAAGGGCGTCGTCAAGATCAACGTCAACCACACCTATGCGCTGAAGGATGCCGCCCAGGCCCATCGCGACCTCGAAGGCCGCAAGACCACCGGCTCGGTCGTGCTGCTGCCGTAAGAATCGGAAGATGCGGGCGCGATGTCCCGCGCGCCGATTGCCAAGACCTCATCGCGCTGAACGACCCTCTCCCCACTAACGTGGGGCGAGGGAGCAATGGGCATGTCATAGACCCCGCCATCCATCATCAAACCGTCACCAAGCTCACTTATACGGGCAGTCTCAGCCATTCTTACAGGGGGCTTACATGTCTGCTCTGCCGTCGCGGTCGCGGCGCCGCTTCTTCTCCCGCCTCGCCGTCCTGCTTGCTTCCGCCAGCTTCGTCGCCGGTACGGCCCTCGCCGCGTCCGGCGCCGTGCAGATCATCGACAGCCAGGACCCGGCGCTGAAACTGGGCACCGTCAGCTTCCCCGACGGCAAGACCGTCAACCTCACCGTCGGCATCGGCTCCTCGCTCTACCACGCCAAGGCCGATCCGAAGAACGTCTTCTGGTCGATCACCGATCGCGGCGCCAATATCGATTGCGGCGCCGATGTCGCGGAGATCACCGGTCTTTCCGCACAGCAGATCTGCATGGGCGACGACAAGGGCAAGCTCTTCCCCTTCCCCGCTTTCACCCCCAGCATCAGCAAGATCGCCATCGAGAAGGACGGCACCTTCAAGATCCTGCAGACGATCAAGCTGGCCGATGCCGCCGGCAAGCCGATCACCGGCCTCAGCAATCCCCTGAAAGCCGCCAAGACCGAGAAGGCCTATGGCATCGACGGCAAGCAGATCGCCTTCGACCCCAACGGGCTCGATACCGAAGGCCTCGTCCGGCTGCAGGACAAGAGCTTCTGGGTGGGCGAGGAATATGCGCCGAGCCTGGTCCATATCGCCGCCGACGGCAGGATCCTCGAGCGCCTCGTGCCGACCGGCATCGACCAGGATCTCGCCGGCGCCACCTATCCGGTCAAGGCGGCCTTGCCGGCGATCCTCGCCAAGCGCCAGCTCAATCGCGGCATCGAGGGCATCGCCCTGTCACCCGACGAGAAGTACCTTTATGCCATCGTGCAGAACCCGCTCGCCAATCCGGACGCCGCCGCCTACAAGCAGGCGATCGCCACCCGGCTGATCAAGATCGATCGCGCCAGGGAGAAGGTGATCGGCGAATACGTTTACACGCTCGATGACTACAAGACCTTCCCCGACGACAAGGACGCCAAGCAGGAAAGCGACGTCCGCATCTCCGAGCTGATGGCGGTCGGCAGCGACAGGCTGGTGGTGCTGGAGCGCATCGCCAACACCACCAAGCTCAATTTCATCGAGATCGGCAAGGCGACCAATATCCTCGCCACCGCCTGGGACGACGCGGCGACCAGCCCCAGCCTGGAACAGCTCGACCATGACGGCCTCGCCAAGGCGAAGATCGCGCCGGTGAAGAAAAAGCTGTGGCAGATCAGCAGCGACCATCCCGGCATGCCGGGCAAGCTCGAGGGCATGGCCCTGGTCGGCAGCCACGATCTCTATCTCATCAATGACGATGATTTCGGCATCAGCGGCGACCATACCCGCATGGTGCATATGACCGTCAGTCCGCCGAAATTCTGATACCGTCCGCGCCGCGCGCCGAAGCCTGCGGGCATCTCTCGACCGGGAGATGCCCGTTCGCTCAAAGCAGGTTCTGCCAGGTGCGGGCGAAAAGCTCGTGCATCTTCTCGCTCAGCGGCCGGTCCTCCCAGCTCTCGGGGTCGATGCGCTTCGCCCTGGCGACATCCTCCTCGAACATAGCGGCCAGGGCATCGGCGGTATCGCCGCCCAACACCACGGCATCGACCTCGTCGTTGAAGAGCACGCTGCGCTGATCGAAATTCGATGAGCCGATTGCCGACCAGACATGGTCGATGACCACCGTCTTTGAATGCAGCACGATGCCCTGGGTCTCGTAGATCTTCACGCCCGCTTCCATCAGGTCCTCATAATGCGAATGGGCAACCGCGACGGCGGCCGCGGAATCGCTCTCATCGGGCAGCAGCAGGCGCACGTCGACACCGCGCTTCGCGGCCTCTTCCAACGCCTCCTTCTCCTCATGCGACGGTACGAAATAAGCGGCGCTGAGCCAGATCGACTTCTCGGCATTGCGGATGGCCGAAATCAGCGTCACATAATAGCGCGATATCTCGCGGCTGGGCTGGCTGCCGACGACGCGGATGACATCCTTTCCGCGCGGCTCGACCGTCGGATAGAAATGGCTCTGATCGATCGGCGGGCCCTTCTGTTCCGCCCAATGGCGGGCGAAGAGCCGCGACAGCTGCGCCACCGCCGGTCCCTCGATCTGCAGATCGGTATCGCGCCAATGCTGCGGTATCGGCCCATCGGATGTGCCGGAACTGCCGGATTTGCCGAAGGTCATGCTCTGGTAGCTGGTGCTGATATTGACGCCGCCGATGATGGCGAGCCCGCCGTCGACGATCAGGATCTTGCGATGGTCGCGATCGTTCAGCGAATAGCCGGATTTCGCCGCCAGCGGATCGACCGGGTTGAACTCGACCAGGTTGACGCCGGCCTGCCGCAGCTTGTCGAAGAAAGCCTTCGGCGTGTTCAGCGAGCCGTAGCTGTCGAAGATGATATTGACGGCGACACCCTGTTGCCGCTTGGCCACCAGCAGATCGCTCAGGCTCTGTTCATCCGATTTGATGTCTTCAAGGATATAGTATTCGAGATTGACGTAATCGCGCGCCGCGGCGATGGCGGCAAAGACCGCATGGAAGGACCGCGGCCCGTCGCGCAGCAAGGTAGTGCGATTGCCGGCCACCAGCGGGCTTTCGGAAACCGCCTCCTCGATTGCCAGGTGACGCTGCAGCATGCCGCTATCGCCTGCCTCCCTGGTGATGCCGGAGAGGATCGCCTGGCTGCGCTTTTCGCTCAGCGGCCCGTCGGCGCCTTCGATCCGTGGCGCCACGGTCTTCGTCGACGCAATCTGGCCATCGACACTGGGGACCTCGGCGCAGCCCGCCAGCGGCAGCAGAACGGCGGATAACGCCAGGAAGAAGCGGGGGGCCAGGAAGAAACCGAGCGTCCCGCGCCGAGAGCAGAGCCAGCACATGGCGCAAGCATGTCCGCGTGCGGAAACGATGGCAAGCTCAGCGATTGCGGGCGGCGATCAAAGCTGCTTGAGCGGCCGGCCGCACTGAGATTTCTGTCCGATCTTCACGAAAACGTTGAGACTTCGCCTGCCGCCCGCCATGGACCCCGCCGACCCATGCCGGCATAGGCCGGCATGGGTCAAGGCCCAGGGAACGATCGAAGATGCGGCAGGCTAGGTCTCAATTCCAGTCAGACGGCGTCGTCGACGCCTTACACGCCGGCCGGCAAGCCGGTCAGGTAGCCGACGGCACCGCCGAGCTTGCCGCGGCTGTCGGCGTAGTTCTTCTTGATCAGCGGATCCAGCTTCTCATAGACCTTGGCGTGCAACCCGCCGGTGACGGCGCCAGAGGTCGCATCCTTCTTCAGCTCCCAATCGCCGGCATGCTGGAAGTTGCTCATGATATAGGTGAAGCCGTTCACCTCGTCGACCGCCTGCAGGCCGGTCGATTCCGCGCCCGCCGGCGTCGAGAGGATACGCGACAGCTTCTTGGTGTCGACATTGAAGGCCCAGAGATAGTTGTTCACGTGCAGCCCGCTGTCCTCGCCGACGAAGAGCGTGCGCAGCTTCTCCGAGAACTTGATGTTGTCGGGGTTGGCGATCTTGTCGGGATTGGCGAGATTGCCGATGGCATCGGCTTCCTTCAGGTCTTCGCCGACCAGTTCCGCCACCGCCGCCATGGTCACCGGCACCCAGTCGCTGCCGATCGCGGCACCGGTATCGTCCTTCTGCCCGCCCGTCATGTTGAGGGCGTAGACGGCGCCCGCCATCGGACCCTTCACCGAGATGCCGCCCGAGCCGTTGGTCATCTCCTTGCGGATATAGCTCATCGCCGAATAGGCGATCTTGTCCTTGGCGTTGACCGTCGTGCCTTCCATCTTGGTGAAGCCCAGGCTGCCGCCCTTGAAGGCCGCGTAGCGATGGGTCTCCAGGAAGGCCGCGGCCTTCTCCTGGCCGGGGACGAACTTCACCCAGTTCGGCTTGCCGCCGAACGGAATCTTGGTGAAGCCGGCGTCATTCGGGTCTTCCCATTTGGCCTCGACGATGTCGGCGGCCTTCAGCTTGTCGGCCAGGCCCTTGATCTCGTCGCTGGTGGCATGGCCGAGCAGGATCCAGGTGAGATCGGCCGAGCCGCCGTTCTCCTCGGTCTTCTGGTTCCACTTGGCGACGTAGAGCGAGCCGGCGCTGAGATCGCGTGCCTTGTCGGCGACGAACAGGAAGAGGCCGCCATTGGTGGCGTCGTCGCCCATCAGCACGGTGCGCTCGTCCGGCATCACCTGCACCAGTTCGTGCGAGATGCGGCCGAGGCAATAATGCTTCTTGATGCTGCCGGTGCCGTCGGCATTCACCGTCACTTCCGGCAGATGGTTGTAGTGATAGGGATTGGCCTTGTCGGGATCGCCGTAGAGATTCTGGCTGAAGGCGTGGAACTGCTTGTCATCGGCGATCTTGGTCGCGTCCGATTCGTATTCCTCGCTGGAGAGATGCGTGTTCCAGGGCGACAGGCTGGCGCCGCAGGTGATCCACAACCCGTTCACGCCCGAGGTATCGACATTGGCATACTTGACCAGCTTCAGCGCGCCGGTGTCCTTGTGCTGGTCCAGGGTCAGCACGGCGATCGGCGAGGGCAGCTTGCCATACATGTCGCCGCCGGCCGCGTCGCGGCTGGTGTATTCGAACTGCACCACGGCGAAGACCGGGTTGCCGGTGACGCCCTCGACCTTGGCATCGTCAAGCTTGATCAGGCTCATGCCGTCCGGGCAGTCGGAGAAGAACTGCGGCTTGGCGGCCTCGCTCGAGGCGTTGTCGAGGATCGGCTTGTTGTTGATGTCGTAATAGCCGCCGGCGATCACCGTGCCGCCCTTGCCGTCCGGCACCGCGGCGCCGCTGATGAAGAAGGGATCATACTGCAGCTTGAGATCCTGCGTGGTGCCGTCGGCATATTTGACGGCGACGCTGGAGCCGACCGTGGTGGTCGCCATCGCCGCCGCATCATCGAGACCCGGCGCCGCCATGGACACGAAATCGGCCGAGACCACTTTCGGCGTCGCCGCAGCGAGCGCGGTCGAGGACAGCAGCGCCCCGGCAAAGGAGCCGGCAAGCGGCAGCAAGGGTGCGCCGGCGATCATCTTGAGCGTGTGGCGGCGTGCGGTATCGATGGCTTGCGTCATGGCGGATTTTCCCGATCAGTGAAGAGGTACGGCCCTGGGCGAAATGCGCGAAAGTCCGACCGGAGGAGAGAGCTGCATCTCCGCCGCCTTCTCCCCTTTGTCAGCTTTTCGACAGGTTCGACCCTAAAGCCCCGCCATGACGCGAATGTTATGATGGGATGACGAAACCGTGTCAGCGGCCGCTATCCGGGCAGCGCCCGGCGGTCGAGCCCAAGGTATCGCGGCTTGCGCCAGTGTGGATTGCCAAGGTCCAGCCCGGCGATGACAGCGGGTTTGAGGTTGATGCTGCGCGCCTCCAACTCAGGCCCCGAGATAGACCGCCTCGACATTGTTGCCGTCGGGATCGATCAGGAAGGCGGCGTAATAGGTGGGGCTGTAATCTTCGCGCAGCCCCGGCTTGCCGTTATCCGTCCCGCCGGCTTTGAGACCGTCCTTGTGGAAGCGGTCGACGGCGCTGCGGCTCGCCGCCTGAAAGGCGATATGGCTGCCGCCTTTCGCTTTCGCTGATCTATAGAGCCAGAGGGCCGGCGCACCCTTGGGGCCGAGGCCGGCGCCGTTCTCATCCTGCGATGCCAGCACATGGCCGAGGCCGCCCAGCGCCGCCTGATAGAACTTGGTGCTGACGGCGACGTCTTTCACCTGCAGGCCGATATGGTCGTACATTTTGCGCTCTCTTCTTCAGTGGAAGGAGCGCCCAAGCTAGACGGGCTGCCGCCACTCGTTCTTGGTGATTCTTGCGGTCATGCCGCGCCTTGCCCCGGCAGGCGCGCTGCGGGCCGCCTGGCGGAAGCGGCGCGGCGATTGGCCGGCAGCGCGGTGGAAGCTGCGCACGAAATTGGAGAGGTCCTCGAAGCCGACATCGAGCGCGATCTCGGTGACGGGCCTGGTGCCGTCGACCAGCATGTGCGCCGCGCGGGCCAATCGCGAACGGATCAGATACTGATGCGGCGTGACACCCAGCACCTGTGAGAAGACGCGCAGGAAATGGAAGCTGCTGAGCCCGCTTTGCGCCGCCGCCCTCTCCAGCGTCACGGGTTCCTCGGCGTGGGCCGCGATCCAGGCCGCCGCTTCGACGGCGCGGCGGCGATCCATGGCCGATGCTTTCTGGCGCCCGCGCGGGGTGCCACCTGCCGGGCGATGGCCGGCCGCGAGATCGACGTAGCGCGCCGCCAGCATCAGGCCGACTTCATCGAGGCCGAGATCGCTGCGGCCCTCCGCCACCGCCTGTCCCAACTGCCCCAGCACCATCAGCGCAGAGATCGGCGGCACCCGTCCCGCGCGCCACAATGCCGCCTTGTCGCTCAGGTTCTCGAACAGCGCCGGGGCGAAATGAAAGGACAGGCATTCATCGCCGCAGACATGTTCATGGCTGCACTGGTATTCATCACCGGGATAGCCGACCAGGAAAGCACCGGGGACAAGGTCATAGGACCTGCCGCGGCAATGATAGCCAAAAGCGCCGCACCGCACGTAAGAGAGCGATAAACTGCGATGCAGCTCGGTGAAGGGCCGGTCACCCACCGCTGCCGAGCAGCGGTAGTCATAGACCGCCATGGAAGCATTGCTGAACAGGGTTCTAAGCGGCATGGTTTCCGTCCGTCTGTCGGCTCAGCCTAGTCCCGCGGGCCGGGCCTTTCCAGTCCCTGCTAGCGCGGCGGCCACGCAGCAAACTTGGAGAATCTTGCGGCCACGGGACAGCAAGCCTGCCGTGCCTCACCTGAACAAACTGACCACGGCCACCGCGCCGATCAGCGCCAGGGCGACATAGCGGAAGGCATGCTCGCTGGCGAAGCGGAAACCGCGGGCACCCAAAGCGAGGCCCAGGGCATAGACCGGCATCAGCACCAGGGAGAGCGCGATCACCTGGCCGGTGAAGAGGCCGTCCCAGATCATGGTGGCGATCAAGGCCACCGTCATCAGGCCGAAATAGGCGATCACATTGGCCCGCGCGGTGATGGCATTCGCCTGTCCGCCCAGCCAGAACAGGATGACCGGCGGGCCGCTGAGACCGATCGCGCCGGACATCAGGCCGGAGACGGCGCCGACCGCGAGGCTCGCCAGGCGGTCAGGTTCGCCGCGATAGCGCAGGCCGAAAGTCATGACGATCGCCATGGCGAGGATCAGCACCGCCATCACATGGCGCAGCAGCACGGGATCCACCACCTGCAGCAGATGCACGCCGAGCGGCATCAGGACAACGGCGCCGAGGAACAGCGGGACCACCTCGCGCCAGCGGCACTGCCTTGTCGCCGGTGGCAGCATCGGCAGGCTGGTGACGGCGTCGACCAGATTGAGGATCGGTACGGCGACGACAGGTCCGAGAAAAGCGCTCAGCACCGGGATCATGATCATGGCGCTGCCGAAACCGGTGAGGCCCCTGACCAAAGCCGCGCCGAAGGTGGTCAACACGATCCAGATGAACCAGCGTTCCTGCAGCGGCGTGAAGTCGAGCTGCGCCAAAAAATCCGCCATCGCTTTCCGTTCCGCCTACCTGCCCCCGATGGACGGCGGCAATCGGAACGCTCCCCCCAACTTGTCGCCGCCCTGTTCGGGCAGCTTTACGATCGGCTCAGTCTGAGCGGGAACATCTTACAGGCCGCGTGCCGATGCGCTTGGCAAATCTTGCGCAAAAGCAAAGGGCGGCACCGTCCGGTACCGCCCTCGCCTGTTTCGATCCGCCGATGCTTACTGGTTCATCGACTGGAAGAAATCGTCGTTGGTCTTGGAATGCTTCAGCTTGTCGAGCAGGAATTCCATCGCATCGGTGACGCCCATCGGCATCAGGATGCGGCGCAGCACCCACATCTTGCTGAGCGTCGCCTTGTCGACCAGCAGCTCTTCCTTGCGCGTGCCCGACTTGGTGATGTCGATCGCCGGGAAGGTGCGCTTGTCGCTGAGCTTGCGGTCGAGGATGATTTCCGAGTTACCGGTACCCTTGAATTCCTCGAAGATCACTTCATCCATGCGGCTGCCGGTATCGATCAGCGCGGTGGCAATAATGGTGAGCGAACCGCCTTCCTCGATGTTGCGCGCGGCGCCGAAGAAACGCTTCGGCCGCTGCAGCGCATTGGCATCGACACCGCCGGTCAGCACCTTGCCGGATGAAGGAACGACGGTGTTATAGGCACGGGCGAGACGGGTGATGGAGTCCAGCAGGATGACGACGTCGCGTTTATGCTCGACCAGGCGTTTGGCCTTCTCGATCACCATCTCCGCGACCTGGACGTGGCGCGCGGCCGGTTCGTCGAAGGTCGAGCTGACCACTTCGCCTTTCACCGAGCGCGCCATGTCGGTCACTTCTTCCGGCCGCTCGTCGATCAGCAGCACGATCAGATAGGCTTCCGGATGATTGGCGGCGATCGAATGGGCGATGTTCTGCAGCATCACCGTCTTACCGGTGCGCGGCGGCGCAACAACGAGTGCGCGCTGGCCCTTGCCGATCGGGCAGATGAGATCGATGACCCGGCTGGTGATGTCTTTCTTGGTCGGGTCCTGGTTTTCCATCTTCAGCCGCTCATCGGGATAGAGCGGCGTCAGATTGTCGAAATTGATGCGGTGCCGAAGCTTGTCCGGCTCGTCGAAATTGATCTTGTTGACTTTGAGGAGCGCGAAATACCGCTCGCCATCCTTGGGCGCGCGGATCTGACCCTCGACCGTGTCGCCGGTGCGCAGACCGAAGCGGCGCACCTGGCTCGGGCTGACATAAATGTCATCGGGACCCGGCAGGTAGTTCGCTTCCGGGCTGCGCAGGAAGCCGAAACCGTCTTGCAGGATTTCCAGCACGCCGTCGCCGAAGATAGCGGTATCGTTCTCCGCCAGCTGCTTCAGGATCGCGAACATCATGTCCTGACGCCGCAGATTGCTGGCATTTTCAACCTGCAGGCTTTCGGCAAATTCCAGAAGCTCGGCGGGGGTCTTACGCTTGAGGTCTTGAAGATTCATAAGGTTTCTGAGGGCATTTTCTGGGGGGTTAAGTCACGCTCAGTACGAAAGCCACAGCATGACTGAAAGAGCGGGATGGCATTCCCGTCGGCCGATTGAATTGGTCCGATCGTTGACTACCTGTCCTGCTTCCAGGGTGCCCCTCTGCGGACACTCGAATTCCATCTAACGTGCTAGGAAGCGTGAAAAGGTAGGTGGCCCCATCCCCAGGCCTTGTTCGCATGTACCGCGAATGGCCGTTTCTGTCAAATGGAGAATGGGTGACCGTTCCGGCACCTTGGGAAGGTCGCCGATCGGAGAATAAAACTGACAGGTTTTATTTGAACTGGGGAGTTCAAAATTTCAAGGGCTGAATGTGCCCGGATGCAAGAAAAAGATTAAATCGCCGCCGCTGCCCGGCCGGCACCCTCTCTCGACACCATCTCGCGGCTGCTTATCTTCGTGTCAGGCTCGACATCCATACTGGCTGCGTCTGTTCGCCCTTCAACGCGGCAAAAACATGAAAACGAGCCCGACGGCATCGCCTCCCGCCTACCCTGTTATGTCGTTCGAAGGGCCGCCGGTCGCCCCCGCATCATCCGCCAACGACCGCAGCGGCGAAGCGACCGATAATCCGCTCGGCAGAGTGTTCGACACGCCGGTGCTCAACGAGCCGGTGGGCCGCCATGCGCGACGCATTTTCGATCGTTTCATTCGCCACCGCCGCCGCTCGCCAGCGCGCCAATTCCTTTATTGGCCGGGCATGCCGGTGCTGCTGGAAACCGCGCGCTGGCTTTATTGGTGGGGCCTCACGGCCCGCAAGATCGAACGGGAAGAAGGCATCTCGCGCTGGCGGCAGCTGCGCGAGGCCTGGCGGTTCACCTGGCGCGATTCCATGCAGACGCAGCTCTACTACATATTCGAACTCTATCGGCCGGAAGAGCAGGCCCGTATCGGCGCTTATTTCACCCGCCGCGAAACCAAGAACGGTCTCATCCGCGCGCTCAACTGCATCGCCCGCAACGGCGCGGGCAAGCAGACCGATTTCGGCGACAAGGCAGCCTTCATCGGGCTGCTGGAGCGGCATGGACTTCCGGTGACGCCGTTGTTGATGACCTGCGAAGCCGGCCGCGCCGTGCCGGCAACGATCGAGGCGGCCGCCTGCGCCGGCGATCTCTTCGTCAAGGACCGCTACGGCAAGGGCGCCCAGGGTGCGACGGCAATCCCCCGTCTGGCATCGGGCAGGTTCGATTATCGCGGGCGCGCGCTATCGCTCGACGACTTGATCGCTGTGCTCGCCCGGCGATCGAGACAGGTCGCCCTCATTGTCGTGCCGCGTCTGCGCAACCATCCGGCCATCGCCGATCTCGCCGAGCAATCCTTGATCACCTTGCGCGTCTTCACGTGTCTCGACCGACAAGGCGTGCCGCTGATAGCGCTGGCAATGCTGCGCATCCTCGGCAAGCTGGAACCGTCCTGGCAGATGAAGACCGAATGGGGCGCGGCCATCGATGTTGCTACCGGCCGGCTGGGCGATCTCGTCAGTGATCAGCCGCATCTGTTCAATGGCCGCTATCCGACCCATCCCGTCAATGGCAGGTCGGTTGCGGGACGGCCAGTGACGGGACGGATTGTTCCCCTTTGGCCGGCGGTCTGTGAGATAGCACTCGCGGGCCATCGTCTCGCGGCCGACCGGCTGCTGATCGGCTGGGATATCGCCGTCACGCCGGAAGGCCCGGTCATCCTCGAAGCCAACGGCCTGCCCGATTTCCTGTTTCCGCAGCGCGTGCATCGGCTGCCGATCGGCCACACGGCCTTCGGCGCTTTGCTCGATCACTATCTCGATCGCCTCGAGCGCGAGATCGATCTGTTACCGCCGGAATGCCGGCGCTGACGATAGGCTACCACCCCGCCTGCCCAGAACGGCTTCACGTCAGAATGGTTTCACGTCAGAACGGCTTCACCACCGCCAGGATGACGATCAGGATCATCAGCACTGTCGGCACTTCGTTCATGATGCGATAGAACCTGGCCTCGTGCTTGTTCTGGTCGCGGTCGAAGGCCTTGCGCCACTTCGAATAGGCGGCATGGATCAGCTGCATCAGGATAACGAGGGCGAACTTGGCGTGAAACCATCCCTCTTTCCAATGCTGGCCGTAATAGACCAGCAGCAGACCGAGAATCCAGGTGGCGATCATCGCCGGATTGATGATGCCCCGCATCAGCCGGCGTTCCATGACCTTGAAAGTCTCCGACAGCTCGGAGCCCGGCTTGGCGCCGGCATGATAGACGTAGAGCCGCGGCAGATAGAGCATGCCGCACATCCAGGCGATCACGGCGATGATATGGCCGGCCTTGATCCAGTCGTAATAGGTCATGCTGAAAATCCCTGCTTTTTTTCTGATATGTCAGACCGGCTCAACCCGCCGGCGCGGCGATACAACGTGAGCCGGCGAGACAGCTGCTCTCGCTGCTGGCGATGTGCAGGCCGTCATCGCGCTTGACCGCCGCGCGGATCAGCCCGCCGAGCCCGGCGATGAATTCGGCATCGGCATTCACCGTCGGCACGCGCACATAGGCGGCGGCATGATGTTCCTCGGCGAGATGGCGATATTCGATGTCGAGCTCGACCAGGGTCTCCGAATGCTCGGAGACGAAAGCGACCGGCACGACGACGATCGACCTGCCGTCATCCGCCGCCTGGCGAATGACATTATCGGTTGCCGGCCCGACCCATTCCAGCGGGCCGACCCGGCTCTGGAAAGCGGTGATCCATTGATGATCCGGCAGCGACAGGGCGGAGGCTACCGCCGCCACCCCGGCTTCCACCTGCGTCACATAGGGATCGCCGGCATCGACGATCTTCTTCGGCAGGCCATGGGCGGAAAAGACGATCAGGGGCTCCGCCTGCGGCGCCAGGCGTCTTGCCTCGGCCAGACCGGCGGCGGCGCCCCGCGCCAGCGCGGCGATGAAGCCGGGCTCGGTCGGATAACAGCAGATCAGCTTGGTCGGTGCCACCAGCCCCTGGCGCTGCGCCTCGCGCTGCCAGAGCCGATAGGATGATGCCGTCGTGGTGGTGGAAAATTGCGGATAGAGCGGCAGGAGGATGATTTCGTCGGGGGCGAAATCCTTCACTGCCTGCACCACCGCCTCGGTCATCGGCGCCCAATAACGCATGCAGATGAAGCTGCGCACCGTGCCGATATCCCGGAGCTCGGCGGTGAGTGCCGCCGCCTGCTGCTCGGTATTGGGCAGGATCGGTGAACCGCCGCCCATCTTCTGGTAGATCTCCCGCGCGATCGGCGCCCGGCGGCGCGAAATCAGCTGCGCGATCAGCCAGCGGAACGGATTGGGCAGGGTGATGATGGCGCGATCGGAAAAGAGGTTGAACAGGAACGGCCGTACCGCCGCCAGATTGTCCGGCCCACCCAGATTGAACAGCACAACCGCGATCCGTCGATCCGACATCTTCTTCCCGTTCTTTCCGCGCCCTCTTCTACCGATACAGCAACGAAGGGCCGCGAATTAACTGATTTCCGGTTTATCGGCTCGGCGACGGTCTAGATTCCCTGCCGGATCAGCTCTGCCAGCTGGCCGACATGTTCAGGCGGGGTTTCCGGCACGATGCCATGGCCGAGATTGAAGATATAGGGGCGGCCGGCGAAATTTCCGAGCAGGCTGGCGACGCTGCGCCGCAACGCCTCCCCGCCGGCCACCAGGATCTGCGGATCGAGATTGCCCTGCAAAGCCAGTGGACCCGGCATGGCCGACCGCGCCCAGGCCGGCGACACGCCGGTATCGAGGCCAAGGCCCTGCATGAAGCCCGATTGGGCGAAATCAACATAGCCGGCCCCTACCGCCCGGGGAAAGACGATGACCGGCACGTCGGGATGGCGCCGGCGCAGCTTCTCGGTGATTGCCCGCATCGGCTCCAGCGAATATTGCAGCATGGCGGCATGATCGAGCGCGCCGGCCCAGGAATCAAACAGCTGCACCGCTTCGGCACCGGCCTCGACCTGGGCAGCCAAGTAGTCGACGGTCGCGTCGATCAGCAGAGCGATGAGGCGCTGGAACAGCGCCGGCCGGGTATAGATCCAGTTCTTGGCCTTGGCGTAGTCGCGGCTGCCCTTGCCCTCGATCATATAACTGGCCACCGTCCAGGGCGCACCGGCAAAACCGATTAAGGTGGTTTCAGCCGGGAGCTTGGCCCGCAGCTCGCTGACCGTCTGATAAACCGGCGCCAGATGGCGATGCAGATCCGTGAGGCTGAGGCTCCGCAGGTCGTCAGCGGGGTCAAGCGCGTCCAGGAGCGGCCCATGGCCATCCTCGAAGCGCAGGCCCTGGCCCAAGGCATGCGGCACCACCAGGATATCGGAGAACAGGATGGCGGCATCCATGCCGAAACGGCGGATCGGCTGCAGCGTCACCTCGACGGCGAAATCCGGCGTATAGCAAAGATCGAGGAAGGATCCCGCCTTGGCGCGCAAAGCGCGGTATTCCGGCAGATAGCGTCCGGCCTGGCGCATCAGCCAGAACGGCGGCCGTTTCAGGCTTTCGCCACGCAGGCTTCGCAGCAGCAGTTTCTCTGTCGCAGGCATCGTCTTCCAATCGGCTGGGCCCGCGGCGCACCGCCGGGCATTGGTCCCCTGTCGCCACGCAGTCTAGGCAGGCCAAGTCAGGGATAGTGTGGTCATAACGTCGCGGCTGTCTTCCGGCAATCTTTCGTAGCACGGGATCTGCCACGGGGGGACACTTGGTTTTCCCCGCTCACGACGTTCCCAGCTATCCCACTACCTCCTCCCTTAAGAATCTGAATCTTTATTGTAGTGGTGACAGTAGGGCGGTGAATCCTGTGGATACCCGTCTTTCCGACTTATCCGCGCCCGACCTGTGGATAACCTTCCTGTCCCGCTCTGCTATTTATCCACAATGCCCTAGGGAACATTTCGGTATAACTGCTGCATCCCGCCATATTGCAAAGCGGGTAAACCGGGTAAAAACCGCAACTGGACTTATGCACGGGATTCCCGCTCCGCCGATCAGATATTGATCCTGCGCATAAGCAGTGCGATGAAACGACTGGGACGACGGCGCTTCGGGGATGAATTCGGCTTATCGACAGGAATCCGATTTTATCCCCAGAAACAGCCGGTCTTTTCCACAAACAACTTGTGGAGCGTTGGAACAAAAAATCTGCTGGCTCGTAGCGCGTCGGCAAAAGGCGCAAACTAGGATAATCCGGTGTGATATTGCCGGTGCGAAGAAAGGCAGGACTGGCATGATGGATGTTGATCAGGACGGCAGGAACCCGCAGAGCCAGACCTTTCACATCCATCTGGTCTCGGATGCCACCGGCGAAACCATCAACAGTGTCACCCGCGCCTGCCTCGTCCAGTTCGAGAATATCCAGCCGATCGAGCATAGCTGGACCCTGATCCGCACCCCCGGGCAGATGGAGAAGGTGCTCAATGGCATCGCCCAGAATCCCGGCCTTGTCCTCTATACCGTGGTCAACGAGAAGCTGCGCATCACCCTGACGGATGGCTGCCGGCAGCTCAACGTGCCCTATGTGCCGATCCTCGACCCGATCATCGCCGCCCTCGGCGCCCATTTCGGGCAGACGGCACGGGGCCAGTCGGGCCGCCAGCATGAACTGGATGCCGGCTATTTCGACCGTATCGAGGCGATGAATTTCGCCCTCTCCCATGATGACGGCCAGTCCAGCCGCTCCTATGCCGAGGCTGACGTGATCCTGGTCGGGGTGTCGCGCTCGTCCAAGACGCCAACCTCGATCTATCTCGCCAATCGCGGCATCCGCGCCGCCAATGTGCCGATCGTCCCCGGCTGTCCGCTGCCGCCGGAACTGTTCCAGGCGAAGCGGCCGTTGATTGTCGGCCTGACCAAGGACGCCAGCCAGCTGGTGCAGATCCGTCGCAACCGCCTGCAGATGATCGCCCAGGACGACGATACCGATTATGTGGATATCGGCGCCGTGCGCGAGGAAGTGGCGATGGCGCGTCGGCTCTGCACCGATAACGGCTGGCCGGTGATCGACGTTACCCGCCGCTCCATCGAGGAAACCGCAGCGACGGTGATGCAGTATCTCCAGGAACATCGCGACCGCATGCATATCGAAATCAGCCGCAGCGAATCGCATCGGCTGCAGGCGCGCTGATGCCGCTGATCCTGGCTTCCAGCAGCTCGGTCCGTGCCCAGATGCTGCGCCAGGCCGGCCTCGATTTCGCCATCGAAACGGCGGCTGTGGACGAGGCCGAAATCAAGCTCAGCCTGCAGGCAGAAGGCGTTGCGGTCGAACGGGTGGCGGAAGCCCTGGCCGAGGCCAAGGCCAGCCGGGTGGCGACGCGCTATGCCGGGCAAGCCGGCATCGCCGTGATCGGCGCCGACCAGATGCTGGAGATCGATGGTGACTGGCTCGACAAGCCGCGCGATCATGCCGAAGCCCGCCGGCACCTGCTGCTGCTGCGCGGCAAGTCCCACCGCCTTGTTTCCAGCGTGGTGCTGATGCTTGGCAACGAGCGGGTCTGGCATTACACCGCCAGCGCCTATCTCCGCATGCGCCCTTTTTCCGACACGTTCCTCGACCACTATCTGACGGCAACCGCGGATGACGTGCTGCACGCGGTCGGCTGCTATCAGCTGGAAGGGCGGGGGTTGCAGCTGTTCGATCGCATCGACGGCGACTTCTTCACCATTCTCGGCCTGCCGCTGCTGCCCTTGCTTGGCCAGCTGCGGCAGATCGGCTTGATCGAGGAATGAATTTGACGAGTTCATCATGATCCCGACACGTACCCTTACCGGCAAATCGCTGATTGCCGGAGTCTTCGGCTGGCCCGTGACCCATTCCCGCTCGCCGCGGCTGCATGGCTATTGGCTGCAGCAATACGGCATCGACGGCGCCTATATTCCCTTCGCGACGCCGCCCGCACAATTCGAGCCCGCCCTGCACAGCCTGGCGATGCTGGGCTTCCGCGGCGCCAATGTCACTCTGCCGCATAAGGAAGTGGCGTTCGACCTGGTCGACCAGCGGACCGACCGCGCCAAGCGGATCGGCGCCGTGAACACCGTCGTGGTGCAGGAGGACGGCACCCTGCTGGGCGACAATACCGATGGTTTCGGCTTTGTCGAACATCTGCGCGCCAGCGTTCCCGACTGGCAGCCGCTGGCCGGACCGGCCGTGGTGCTGGGTGCCGGTGGAGCGGCCCGCGCCATCATCACCGCCCTGTTGGAAGCCGGTGTGCCGCAGATCCGCCTGGTCAATCGCACCCGCGAGCGGGCGGAACAGGTCGCCGGTGCCATCAATAGCCAGAACTTCGGTGGCAGCAATTTCAGGGGCCGTGTCCTGGTCGACGACTGGGAGAGACGCGACGCCCTGCTGGAAGGGGCTGCGCTGCTGGTCAATACGACCCAGCTCGGCCTTGCTGGGCAGCCGCCGCTGGAACTCGACCTCGCCGCTTTGCCGCGCGAGGCGGTGGTCGACGACATCGTCTATGTGCCGCTGGAAACGCCGCTGCTGGCGGCGGCGCGGCAACGCGGCAACCGGGTGGTGGATGGGCTCGGCATGCTGTTGCATCAGGCACGGCCCGGCTTCGCCGCCTGGTTCGGGGTCGAGCCGGAAGTAACGCCGGAGCTGCGCGATTTCGTGCTGGCCGATATCGCCGGCGCCCGGTGACATGATGGCGAGCCTGTCGTCGCCATGATCGTGCTCGGCCTCACCGGTTCGATCGGCATGGGCAAGTCGACGGCGGCCAGGATGTTCCGCCGTCTCGGCATCCCCGTGCATGACGCCGATGCGACGGTGCACCGGTTGCTCGGCAAAGGGGGTGCCGCCGTGCCGATCATCGCCAAGGCCTTTCCCGGCACGGTGGTCGCCGGTCGGGTCGACCGCCCGGCCCTCGGCGCCAAGGTCTTCGGCCACCCCGCCGAATTGCGGCGCCTCGAACAGATCCTGCACCCGCTGGTTCAGGCCGAGACGCGGCGCTTCCTGCGCCGCCAGCAAGCGCGGCGCAGGAAGGTCGTCGTGCTCGATATTCCGCTCCTTTATGAAACCGGCGGCGAAAAGCGCTGCGATGCCGTCATCGTCGTCACGGCACCTCGTTTCGTGCAGCGGGCGCGGGTGCTGGTCCGGCCGCGCATGACGCCGGAACGCCTGGCTGAGATCGAGCGCCAGCAGATGCCCGATGCGGAAAAGCGCCGCCGCGCCGATTTCGTCGTCGAGACCGGCCACGGCTATCGGCATGCCTGGCTGCAACTGCACCGCGTGCTGCACGATCTCGCCACGCCGGTATCCCGGCAAAAGCGGCCGCGGCACCGGCCGTGGGGCGAGCGGAAACCACAGCGATGAGCGTGCCTTCCGGCCCCGCCCGCGACCTGCCCGGCGATCTGCCCCATGATCTGCCGGTGCGCCGTTTCTGGTCGCAGCAGCGTCACTTCGGCCCGATTGGCGTTTTCGATTCTGGCCATGGCGGCCTGACCGTCCTGCGCGGCCTGGTCGACCGCCTGCCGCGCCAGCCCTTCATCTATTTCGGCGACCACGCCAATGCGCCCTATGGCGAGCGGCCGGGTCCGGAAATCTATGAGCTGACACGCCGCGCCGTCGATCAGCTGTTTCAATTGGGCTGCGGCCTGGTCGTGCTGGCCTGCAACACCGCCTCGGCCGTGGCCCTGCGCAAGCTGCAGCAGGAATGGCTGCCGCAAGCCTATCCGCGGCACCGGGTCCTGGGCGTACTGGTGCCGATGGTGGAAGCGCTGGCCCGCACCAACTGGTACAGCGAAACGCCGGAACCGGCCGCCCCCCAGGCGCCGGCGGAAATGATCGCGGTGTTCGCGACGCCGGCGACGGTGATGGCCGGCTCCTATGTCGATGAAGTCAAGAAGCGGGCGCCGCGCGTCGCCGTCTTGCAGCGCGCCTGCCCGGAACTGGCCGGCCTGATCGAAGCCGATGCCGGCGATGAGGCGATCCGCCCGCATGTCGCGCGGCATGTCGCTGCCCTCCTGGCGGAGGCGGGCCGGGTGCATCCGCAATGGCCGGTGCCGAACAAGGCGGTGCTGGGCTGCACGCATTATCCGCTGATCCAGCACCTCTTCGCCGCCGCCCTGCCGCCGGAAACCGAGATCCTGTCGCAGCCGAAACGGGTGGCGGAAGCGCTCATCTCCTATCTCTGGCGGCACCCGGAATTCCGCCATTTCGAGGCGGCGCCGGTGACGCCGCTGTGTTTCACCAGTGGCGACGCCACGCGGATTTCCACCCTTGCCAGCCGATTCTTCGGCGGGCATCTTGTCTTTCATCCGCTCAGCGAAGCGCCGCGCATCACTGCGCCGCCGCCGGGCTGAACCATCGAGATCGGATCGCCGCCAGCATGACAAACATCACGGAAATCACCATCACCGAAACCGTCGTTTCCGCCGGTCCGCCGCGCGAGATCGTGCTCGATACCGAAACCACCGGCTTCGATCCGGTCAGCGGCGACCGGCTGGTGGAAATCGGCTGCCTCGAACTCATCAATCACGTCGCCACGGGGCGCACCTTTCACGTCTATCTGAATCCGGAACGGGAGATGCCTGAAGCGGCCTTCAAGGTCCATGGCCTCTCCACGGAGTTCCTCAGCGACAAGCCGAAATTCATCGAGGTCGCGGAGAAATTCGTCGAGTTCATCGGCGACGCGCCCCTGGTCATCCACAATGCCGAATTCGACATGAAGTTCTTGAATTTCGAATTGGAGAAGATCGGCAAGCGGGCGATGCCGATCCAGCGCGCCGTCGACACGGTGAAGATCGCCCGCCAGAAGTTTCCCGGTTCGCCCGCCAGCCTCGATGCGCTGTGCAAACGCTTCAACATCGACAATTCCAGCCGCACCTTGCACGGCGCTCTGCTCGACGCGCAATTGCTGGCCGAGGTCTATCTGGAACTGCTGGGCGGCCGCCAGGCGGGCCTCGTCCTCGAGGCGGAAGAGATCGGCGCCGAACTGGTCACCGTGCCGACCGGCGCCGCCAACGGCAAACCCTATCGCGCGCCGCGCCCCCATGCGGCAACCGACGAAGAACTCGCCGCCCATGCCGCCTTCATCGCCAAGATCAAGGATGCGGTCTGGCTGCAATGACGAACTGAGATTATCGTCGCCTTGAGGATCTCTCGGGCCTCGCACCCGATGGCCGCGACCGTCGGCGGAGGATGAAGATCATGGAACTGATGATACCTGGCGCGGCTCATCTCAGTCTCTTCATCAGCGCGGCATTTGTGCTGCTGCTGATACCCGGGCCGGCGGTGCTCTATATTGTCGGACGCTCCGTGGAGCAGGGACGCCGTGCCGGCCTCGTCTCGGTGGTCGGCGTGCATGCGGCGACCCTGGTCAATGTCGTTGCCGCGGCCTTGGGCCTGTCGGCGATCCTGGCTTCCTCGGCGCTCGCTTTCAGCGTCGTCAAATATGCCGGCGCCGCTTATCTGATCTGGCTCGGGCTCAAGAAGATTTTCGGCCGCGTCGGCGCCGCTGCCGATGGTGCCCCCGGGATGTCACATCACGGTTATGGCCGGCTGTTCCGCGACGGCTTCATCGTCAATCTGCTGAACCCGAAGACGGCGCTGTTCTTTCTCGCCTTCCTGCCGCAATTCGTTGAACTGGGTCGCGGCCATGTGGCAATGCAGATCACCTTTCTCGGGCTGCTCTATACCGTGCTCGGCTTCATCACCGATGGCAGCTATGCTCTCGCCGCCGGTGCGGCCGGCACCTGGCTGAAGCGCAACGGCACCTATCTCAAGTTCGAGCGTTATGTCAGCGGCCTGCTGCTGATCGGCCTTGGCCTGACGGCCGCGCTTGCCGGCAATCAGAAGAAATAAAGCGAAAGGGCCTTCCAGGTGGAAGGCCCTGTCTGCATCTCGAACAATTTACGACGTTCAATTGACCGTCTGGTTGCCGTCGCCTTCGCCCTGCTGCTGGCCCATCAGCTGTTCGCGCTTGTCGCGATAGAGGGCGGCGAAATCGATCGGGTTGATGAAGAGCGGCGGGAAGCCGCCGGACTGGATCGCCAGCGCAACCAGGTTGCGGGCAAAGGGGAAGAGCAGGCGCGGCGCTTCGATCATGATCAGCGGCAGCACCACGTCCTGCGACACCCGGCCGATGCGGAAGATGCCGGCATATTCTGTTTCGACCATGTAGACGACCTTGTCGCCGGTCTTGGCCTCGACCGAGAGGAACAGGGTCACTTCGACATCGGGCGGCGTCTTGGGGTCGACCCGTACGTCGACACGGATGGTGCCGGTCGGTACTTCCTTGAGCGAGGTGAGGATTTCCGCGCCGTTCGGGTTCTCGAAGGACATGTCCTTGAGGTATTGGGTCACCACCGTGAGGGGGAAACCGCCCTCCTGGCCCTGGGTCTCGCCGCCGGAAGCCTGATCCTGATTTTCCGCCATTTTTTCACCTGTGATTTGGATTGGTGATCCCGCTATCACGGATATCCGGGCCGATCAACTGCGCAATCAAACGGTCAAGATTCAACCCCCGGCGGATTTTCGGCGTGCGGCTGCGCGCGCCTTTCCGGTTGCCCGCGGCGCGGCGCCCTTGGTCGTGGCAGCCTCCCTGCCGGCAAGCTGATCGGCGGCGGCCAGGATGCTGTCGGCAAGGAAATCCGCCACCGCCCTCATGCGCGGGCTGAGGCGCAGATCACGATGGAGGACGAGGAAGATCTCCTGCGTGAAGAGCCCCGCCGGCCCGGCAATGCGGCGCAGGCCGGGGGCCGCATCACCCACGACGCAGGGCAGCAGGGCGCGGCCGAGACCATTCGCCGCGGCGGCCGCCAGGGCATTGAGGCTATTGAGGGCGAGGTCGCTGTCCGCCGGATTGCCGGTATCGGCGATCCAGGCGGCGGTTGCCTCGGCGATCGGCAGGCGGCGCATCTCCGCCGGCCAGGCGAGTTTCGGCAGCCTCTCGGCCTGTTTCGGCGCGAGATGCCGCGCCGCATAGATGCCGTGGGCCATGCGGCCCAGCTTGCGCAGCAGCAGGTCGTTATCGGTCGGCTTGACCAGGCGCAGCGCGATATCGCTTTCCCGCCGCATCAGATCCAGGCTGAAGGGCCCGGTGACGAGATCGAGGGCGATCGCCGGATGCGCCGCACGAAAGGCCGACAGGCGCGGCAGGATGATCTGCAGCGCGAAACCCTCCGGCAGCGCCACCCGCACGTGTCCCTTGGTGGCGACCGCGTCGGCCAGCCGATTGACGCCGAACATGGCGGTTTCCACCGCTTCCGCCTTGCGCAGCAGACGCCGCCCGTCTTCGGTCAGGGCATAGCCGCTCTGGCTGCGCAGAAAGAGCGAGAGGCCGAGATCCTGCTCCAGCTGGGCGAGGCGCCGCGCCACGGTGGAGATGCTGAGCTGCAGCAGGGTGGCCGCCTCGGTCAGCCGGCCCGACCGCGCCACCGGCAGGAACAGCCGCAGATCGTCCCAGTTCAAACTCTCGCCCGCTTGCTGTCGGCCGTTCATGGTCGTCTCTTCCATCCAGGCTGTTTGGGCGCATTGCCGGATCGCCGCATTTTGCGAATCTGCAAAATAGACTGCCATTATTCGGCATTTTCGCAAAGCTTCCGGCGGCCTACCCTTGCTAAATCAATTCGGGCGCGCATCGCACGCCCCGCTTCGACCCATCACATTTTTCGCCACGCCTGTTTACGGAGATTTCCATGTTGCAGCAGCAATCCCTGCCCCATGCCGGCTTCACCGTTTCCGCCCTCGGCTTCGGCTGCATGGGCATGTCGGAATTCTATGGCACGGCGGATGACGCGCAGTCACTGAAGACGCTGCGTGCGGCACTCGATCTCGGCGTCACCTTCTTCGATACCGCCGATACCTATGGCATCGGCGACAACGAGGAACTGGTCGGCCGCTTTATCAAGGATGTGGGCCGCAACAAGATCCGGCTTGCCACCAAATTCGGCATCGTGCGGCAGAAGGGCGTCTATGACCGTCGCATCGACAATAGCCCGGCCTATATCCGCAGTGCCTGCGAGGCCTCGCTGAAGCGGCTCGGCATCGATCACATCGACCTCTATTACATGCACCGCTTCGACACCACGCAACGGATCGAAGAAGTGGTCGCCACCATGGCGGCGCTGAAACAGGAGGGCAAGATCGGCGCCATCGGTCTCAGCGAAGTTTCCGCCGCGACCCTGCGCAAGGCTGCCGCGGTGCATCCGATCGCTGCGCTGCAGAGCGAGTATTCGCTTTATACCCGCGATGTCGAGGCGGAGATCCTGCCGACCTGCCGCGAACTCGGCATTGCCTTCGTCGCCTATTCGCCTCTGGGTCGCGGCGTTCTCACCGGCGCCCTCACCAAGGTGGAGGATCTCGCGGCCGACGACTTCCGCCGCCAGTCGCCGCGTTTTGCCGACGGCAATCTCGACCGCAATCTCAAGCTGCTGGCGCCGGTCGAGCAATTGGCGAAGGCGAAAGGCTGCAAGCCGGGGCAGATCGCGCTCGCTTGGCTGCTGGCGCAATCGGCCGCCGACAGCCGCGCGCCCGTCGTGCCGATCCCGGGCACCAAGCGGATCAGCTATCTGCAGGAAAACGTCGCCGCCGCCGACATCAAGCTCAGTGCCGCCGATCTCAAGCTGCTGGACGAAGCGCTGCCGCGCGGTGCCGCGATCGGTGAACGCTATGCGCCGGCCGGCATGAAGGGTGTCAATGTGTGAGGCCGCGCTTGCGCGGTTTCGTGCTCTGCAGCTAGGCCGGATCCCGCCGCCCTTCGCCGCGAAGGGGTCGGCGACGGATATCTGCGGCGCTGCGACGGATCGCAGGTGAAACTCATTTCCGAGGTTCGAGCCAATCCGCCCGGCGGAGGGCGAAGTATTGGCTGTCGGACCATGCGCCGCCGATGCAGAAGGTTCTTTCTTCATAGATCGTCGGCCGGAAGCCGAGGCGCTCCAGCAATTTGCGCGAGGCGAGATTGCGTGGATCGATATCGGCGGTGATCTCATCCAATTGGCGGAACAGGAAAGCGAAATCGATCAGCGCCTGCATCGCCTCATGGGCGAAGCCGCGGCCCCAATAGGCCCTGGCGAAGAGATAGCCGATCTCGTTGCCGTTCCAGAGAATGCCGCGACCAACCAGCTTTCCCTGATAGTCGACGCCGTACTCGATCGCCGTGCCGGCCGCGACCGCGGCGCGATTGGCGGCGATCCACGCCGCCGTCTCGGCCTCGCTCAGATGCGGCAGGGTCGACCAGTAGCGCATCACCTCCTTGTTGCTCAGCATGGCATGCAGTGCCGCGAGATCGTCGTCGTGGATCGGCCGCAGGAGCAGACGCTCGGTCTTGATCTCGGGCGGTGTGGCGAAAGTGATGGCAGGCCGCATTCGACCGTTCAGCCGACCGGATGATGGCTGGTTTGGCGACCGGCCTGCCGATGGGGATCGAAGGCGACCAGTTCGGCATTGCGCGCCTCGTGGCCGGTCAGGCCGCGGATGAAACCCCAATGGCTGACCACCGCGACCTGCTGCCAGTCCTGCCAGCCGGCGACGCGCTGATGAAAATGCCGGCAACGATCGAGCAGCGCCGTCTCGCTCTCATCCAGCGCGGACCACCAGGTTTCCGCGAGATGATCGAAGCTGAGGGCCGGCCACAATTCGGCCAGTTCGCTTGCCGGCGTGCCGATATCGCAGTGATAGGCAGCGTGTTCGCGCACCAGCGGCTCGATTTCGATCGGCAGATCGAGCGCCTCGGCGATGATCACGGCGGTCTGCACGGCGCGGGTATAGGGGCTGGCCAGCAGACGCTTGATTTTCAGCCCCTGGCGCATGCGCGCACCCAGCTCCGCAGCGGCGGCTGCGACCTGGGTGCGGCCATGGGCGGTCAGCGGCGCATCGCGAATACCGGGGTCGCGGCGCTCGCGATTGAAGACGACGTTGAATTCCGACTGGCCGTGGCGGATCAGGATCATGCTGTTCAATTTTCCTCGACATCGATGATGGGCCGGCGCGGCGTCCAATCCTCGGCGCCCGGCTTGCCGTCCTTCTTTGGCGGCGTGTCGTCCCGGTCGGATGGCTGGGACCGAGGATCGCCATCCGGCTCCGGCTGAGCGTGCGGTTCGCCTTCCGTCTGGTCCGCGTCCGGTGCGGGCATGTCCTCCGTCTCAACATCGATGATGTTCGGCCGCGCGGTTGAGGGCGCGGTCCGTTCGGGCCGGGCGGGCACGAAAATCTCCGTCGGGCCGGCCGGGCTCTGCGGCGGGTCCCGCGGCTCCGGGGCGCCTTCGTCATCGATGGGGGAAGCGGCCGCAGCCGTCGCCTCCTCTTCCATCACCACTTCGTGAAACTCGACATCGGTGATGATCCTGCCGCGGCCCCGGCCGGCCGGGGCCTTGGAATCCCGGAACACAGCGGGATCGCCGAAGGCGCCGGCGAAGCGCCGGATCAGCCAGTTGCGGCTCCAGGGCAGCATAAAGACGATGGCCAGCAGATCGGTGAAGAAACCGGGCACGATCAGCAACATACCGGCGATGACGAAGCAGACGCCGTCGACCAGGCTGTGACCAGGTTCCTGACCTTGCGCCAAGGCCAAGCGCAGCCGGCCGATCATATCGAGCCCGGTGCGGCGGATCAGCCAGAGGCCGAGGGTTGCCGAACCCAGCAAAGCGAGCAGGGTCAGGCCGAGGCCGATATGATCGGCGACCCAGACAAACACCAGGATTTCCACCAGGATCAGCAGAATAAAGCCGGTCGCGACCAGCCGCGGCCAGCGCTGCAACCAGCTTATCTCCTTGAAAACTGGCCCTCTTTGTCCGGGCCGACGGTTCGGGCCGGGTTGCGGCGCCATCGCTTGCTCTTTCCGGGTCGATTCCCTATTTAATCCGGTAGCTAAAGGACTTAGCCTAGAGTGCGATGGTTTTAAGCGGAAGCGGCTTGCTTTCACCAGGGAAAAAGCGCTCTGCGGTCCGGTGGAACGTTGGAAGCCATCGCGGCGGGCCGGAAACCGGGCGTCGCGCCGCGATCCGCCCTTGATGGCAAGGTCTTCCGCCCGGTTGGCGCATGCCAGCCGGAATGGCAGTTTTAGTAAGGAGTGCCGGCCAATGCCCTTGGATCTCATTTTTTTTGCCGTCGTGGCCGTGTTTTTCGGCTGGCGCCTTTATCTGGTGCTGGGCCGACGCACCGGCAATGAACGCAGCTTCGATCCGCTGGCCAGCCGTCCGGCCGACAATCCCCGCCGCCCGGTGGAGGCCGATGCCGATCATCCCGGCGAGGCGGAAAAGCCGGCCGGCACGGTGGTGCAACTGCCGCGTGACCAGCGCCGGCTGGAAGCTGCCTTGGCGGCGACGCCGGAAGAGGCGCGCCGCGGGCTGGAAGCCATCGGCAAGGCCGATCCCAGCTTCAATCCGATCGACTTCCTGTCGGGTGCCAAGCTCGCTTTCGAGATGATCCTGACCGCCTTCGCCAAGGGCGACAATCTCGCCTTGCGGCCGCTGCTGAATGACGAGGTCTATCGCAACTTCAATGCGGCGATCACCGAGCGCCAGCGCCTCAATCAGAAGCTCAATTCGACCCTGGTCGGCATTCTCGGCCATGAGATCGTGGCGGCCGAGCTGACGGGCGAGGGCAAGGCGCAGGAAGCCCGCGTTACCGTCAAATTCACCTCGCAGCAGATCAATGTGACCACCGATGCCAGCGGTGCGGCGGTGGAGGGCAGCCCGAACGAGGTGCATACCATCACGGATCTCTGGACTTTCGCCCGGCAGATCAAGGCGCGCGATCCCAACTGGCAGCTGGTGGCAACCGATGCCCATTGACGGCGTCGTGACGAGGGCGCCGCGCTGACGCAATGACCCGGTCGCGCCCGGCCGGCTCCCGGCCCTCGCCCGCCAAAACCCCGCGCAAGAAACCGGTTCGCCGGCGGAAGGCCCCTGCGCGCGGGCCGGGCCTGTTCGCGCGATCGGTCCAAGCGCTGCGGCAGATCCGGGAAATGGCGCCGCGCGGCTGGCGTCACTGGCTCGCGCATCTGCGGGCCTGGGTGGCGGTGACCGGGCTGGTCGGCCTCGCCGCCTGCGAAACCACCGGCACCGCGCCCAACCAGGCGGCCTTGCCGCCGCCGGGAAATCTGCTGTTGGAGCCGGCCTCTTTCGACGCTTTGCCCGGCTGGGGCAGCGACCGCCTGAGCGAGGCCTGGCCGGCGCTGCTGAAAAGCTGTGCCGCCATCGGCCAGTTGCCGGCGGCCCAGCCTTTGGGGCCCGAGGGCATCGCCGGTACACCGCAGGATTGGCACAATCCCTGCGCCCAGGCGCGACAACTGCCGGCGGCCAACGAGCCGGCCTTGCGCCGTTTCGTCGAAGCCGCGTTCCGGCCCTTTCGCGCCCGCGACAGCAACGGCCGGCCGGGCTTCTTCACCGCTTATTACGAGCCGGAGCTGGAAGGCTCGCTGACGCCGAGCGCGCTTTATCATGTGCCGCTCTATCGCCTGCCGCCGCAGCCGGTCAGCTATAGCCGCCAGCAGATCGATGAGGGCATTCTCGCCGGCCAGCATCTGGAGCTCGTCTGGGTGACCGACCCGGTCGATGCCTTCCTGCTGCAGATTCAAGGTTCCGGCCGCATCCGCCTGCCCGACGGCCGCATCCAGCGGATCGGCTATGCCGGCGATAACGGCCAGAAATTCGGCGCCATCGGCAAGATGATGATCGACGCGGGGCTGGTGGACCGCGAGCATGCCAGCATGCAGTCGATCCGTGCCTGGCTGAAAGCCCATCCGCAGGAAGCGGTCGGCTGGATGCAGAAGAACCCCCGCTACATCTTCTTCCGGCCGATCACCGGCGACGGGCCGGTCGGCGCCGAAAGCCTGCCGCTGACCCCCGGCCGCAGCCTCGCGGTCGATACCAGCTTCCTGGCGCTCGGTTTGCCGCTCTGGCTCGATACCACCTGGCCGGTCGATCTCGGCACGGCGCGCAAGGGCGACCCGTTGCAGCGCCTGATGGTGGCCCAGGATGTCGGTTCGGCGATCAAGGGACCGGTGCGAGGCGATATTTTCTGGGGCAGCGGGGAGCCGGCCCTCACCTTTGCGGGTAGCATGAAGAATTCCGGCAGCTATTATGTCTTCCTGCCGGTCACCGTGGCGTCGCGGCGCGAACCTGTCATCAGCGATGTGACGACACCCTGAGAAGCCGGCGCGATCACGCATTACGCGATCATTCAGTACAGATCGGATTTCAGTACAGGTCGGGGCAATGACAAAAGAAAATACTTCGGACCGCGGATCGGCCGCCCAGCAGAAGCGGCCGCGTGTCGCCCTCTTCGTCACCTGCCTGGTCGATCTGTTCCGTCCGACCGTCGGCTTTGCCAGCATCAAGCTTCTGGAAGACGCGGGCTGCGATGTCGAGGTGCCGGCGGCCCAGACCTGCTGCGGCCAGCCGGCCTATAACAGCGGCGATGCGGTCAATGCCGCCGCCATTGCCCGCCAGGTGGTGGATGCCTTCGAGGGCTACGATTATGTGGTGGCGCCCTCCGGCTCCTGCGGCGGCATGATCAGCAAGCATTATCCGGACCTGCTGGCGGCCGACAAGGATTACGCCGATCGCGCCCGGCGCCTCGCCGCCAAGACCTTCGAGCTGACCCAGTTCCTGGTCGATGTGCGCAAGCTGGACCAGGTGGCGGCAAGGCTCGACAGCACCGTCACCTATCACGATTCCTGTTCCTCGCTGCGCGAGATGGGCGTCAAGGCGCAGCCGCGCAAATTGCTGGCGGGCGTCGACGGCCTGCGCTTCGCGGAATTGCCCGACGGCCAGTCCTGCTGCGGCTTCGGCGGCACCTTCTGCGTCAAATATCCGGAGATCTCCAACCGCATGGTGGAAGAGAAGACCGGCAATATCGAAAAAACCGGCGCCGACCTGCTGCTGGCCGGCGATCTCGGCTGCCTGCTGAATATGGCCGGCAAGCTGAAGCGCCAGGGCAGCAAGGTACAGGCGCGCCATGTCGCCGAGGTGCTGGCCGGCATGACCGATGAGCCGGCAATCGGCGAGCCGGCGACCGGCGAAGGGGAGCGCTGAGATGCAACCGACGTCGCACCGCTTCACTGACAACGCCCATGAGGCGCTCAACAACGAAACGCTGCAGCAGGCGCTGGGCAATGTGCGGGTGAATTTCATCGAGAAGCGGCGCAGCGCCGTCGAGGCGCTGCCCGAATTCGATGCGTTGCGCAAGGCCGGCCGCGAGATGCGCGACCGGGTGCTCTCGGATCTCGACACGCATCTCCTCGCCTTCGAAGCCAAGGTCAAGGAGCATGGCGGCCACGTCCATTGGTGTGCCGATGCCGAAGCGGCGCGCCAGACCGTGCTGAAGATCTGCCAGGGGGCGGGCGCCAAGCGCGTCACCAAGGGCAAGACCATGATCGGCGAGGAGATCGGCATCAACGATTTCCTTGAAGCCAATCACATCGAGCCGATCGAAACCGATCTCGGTGAATATATCATCCAGCTCAGGCATGAAACGCCGAGCCATCTCATCGCGCCGGCCGTGCATGTGACGCAAAAGCAGGTGGAAGAAACCTTCCGCAAGGCGCATCGCGATCTCGATCCCGGCCGCAATCTCGAGGAGCCGAGCTCGCTGCTGGCGGAAGCGCGCGAGAAATTGCGCCAGCGTTTCCTCAGTGCCGATGTCGGCATCACCGGCGCCAATTTCCTGGTGGCGGAAACCGGTACCAGCGTCATCGTCACCAATGAAGGCAATGGCGATCTGACGCAGACCTTGCCGCGCGTCCATATCGCGCTCGCATCGATCGACAAGGTGGTGCCGACGCTCGAGGATCTCACCGTGCTGCTGCGCTTGCTGGCGCGCTCGGCGACCGGCCAGGAGATGTCTGTCTATACCACGCTCTCGACTGGACCGCGCCGCGCCGAGGATCATGACGGGCCCGGCGCCTATCATGTCATTCTGCTCGACAACGGCCGCAGCAAACTGCTCGGCACCGAGAAGCAGGATCTGCTGCGCTGCATCCGCTGCGGCGCCTGCCTCAATCACTGCCCGATCTATCATGCGGTCGGCGGCCATGCCTATGGCTGGGTCTATGGCGGGCCGATCGGCGCCGCGCTGACACCGGCCCTGATCGGCCTTGAAGAGACGCATCACCTGCCCAATGCCTCGACCCTGTGCGGGCGTTGCGAAGAGGTCTGCCCGATGCAGATCCCGATTCCCAATATCCTGCGGCATTGGCGCGAGGAGGAATTGCAGCGCGGCCTGGCCCCGACGGCGATGCGGCGCGGCATCGGCATCTGGGCCTTCTTTGCCAGACGGCCCGCTCTGTATCGCCTGGCGACGCGGATCGGCGCCCGCATGCTGCGCAATTTCGCCGGCGGCAAGGGCCGGCTTGCCCAGGTGCCGATGGCGACGGCACTGACCCGGGGCTGGACCGATATGCGCGACCTGCCGGCCCCCAGCGGCCGCACCTTCCATGCGCTCTATCGCCAGCACAAAGGCCAGGCCGGGAGGTCCGGCAAATGAGCGACCGCGACACTATCCTGCAGGCGATCCGCAACCATAAGCGGCCCTCAGGCGCGCCCAATCTGGCGCCGCCGGTGCCGGCCCGCGGCCAGGTCGAAGGCGCGGCGCGGCGTGCGCTCTTCATCAAAATGGCGACGGCCGCCGCTGCCACGGTTGAAGCGGTCGACGACCCCGAAACCATTCCCGATCGCGTCGCCGCGTATCTTTCCAGCCACAACCTGCCGGCGCGGCTGGTCCTGTCCTCCGATCCGGCGGTCGCCAATCTGCCCTGGGCCGATCATCCGATGATCGCTCATCGCACCGGCCCGGCCACCGGCCAGGATCATGCCGCGCTGACGCCGGCCTTCGCCGCCGTGGCCGAGACCGGCACCCTGGCGCTGGTCTCCGGACCGGAAACCCCGACCACCCTCAATTTCCTGCCGGAACACGCGCTGGTGCTGCTATCCGCCAGCGCCATCCGCGGCACCTATGAGGAATTGTGGCGCGAGATGCGGGCGGCCACCAATGACGGCAAGGATTGGCCGCGCACGGTCAATCTCATCACCGGCCCTTCGCGCAGCGCCGATATCGAGCAGAAGCTGCTGATGGGCGCCCATGGTCCGCGAAAGCTCCATATCCTGCTGCTGAATGACTGAGCCGCAAGATGGCGCGCCGCAAACCCACCGAGGCCGAGCTGGAGCTCTGGCAGCATGTCGCCAAGACCGCGAGGCCGCTGGCGCCGCGCCGGCGCAAGAAGCTGGCGGCGGAGGCCGAAGCGGCTGCCGCCAAGACCGCCGAAAAGAAACCGGCGCCGCCCGGCAAGCGGGTGAAGACAAAAGCTGCGGCGGCATCCGCCCCGTCCGCGCCGCCGCATGTCGCCTTGCCGAAGGTCCATGATCTCAGCCACGGTGTCACCATCGGCATCGACAAGCGCCAGGCCGACCGCTTCCGGGGCGGCAAGCTGGAAATCGACGGCAAGATCGATCTCCATGGCCGCACCCAGGCCGAGGCGCATGACGCCTTGCATGACTTCATCCATCGCGCGCACCGCGCCGGCAAACGCTGCCTGCTGGTGATCACGGGCAAGGGCGGCACCAAGATGATCGGCGGGGAGACCACGCGCGGTATCCTGCGCCAGGCGGTGCCGCGCTGGTTGAACGAGCCGGGTCTGCGGCGTTTCGTGCTCGCCTTCGATCATGCCAGGCCGCAGCATGGCGGCGAGGGTGCGCTTTACGTGCTGCTGAAGCGGGAACGGGAATGACCCCCTTCGGCGCCAAATTGCGCGACCTGCGCCAGCGCAAGAAGCGGCAGCTGAAGGACATGGCGAAGGCGCTGAAGGTCAGCCCGGCTTATCTCTCGGCGCTGGAACACGGCCACCGCGGCAAGCCCTCGCCGGGCCTCGTGCAGCAGGTGGCCGCCTATTTCAATCTTGCCTGGGACCAGGTCGATGAGTTGAAACACCTGGCGGAGCTTTCCGATCCCAAGGTCAGTCTCGATACCGGCGGGCTGAGCCCGGCCGCCACCGAGCTCGCCAATCGTCTGGCCGCCGATATCGCGATCCTCGACGACGTCACCATCGAACATTTCCTGTCGATCCTGCGGCAGCGATGAGTGCGGCGCGGCGCGAAGGGAATCCCGGATGACAAGACGTCAGCCATTTGACATCTTGCTGGCCGATAAACGAAGCCTGCCATTCCCGCCAACCCGTCATATTCCTGCCGCCGATCGCGCTTAAGGATGAAGCGCCGGGCCGGGCGACGGACCAAATGCTAGAAGTGGAGATTCCATGAATCATGACACCCTCTCGGCCTTGATCCTGGGTGCCGTCGAAGGCCTGACCGAGTTCCTGCCGGTTTCCTCGACCGGCCACCTCATTCTGGTCGGCGATATTCTTGGTTTTCAGAGCGATCTCGGCAAGCTGTTCGAAGTGGTGATCCAGCTGGGCGCCATCCTGGCGGTGCTGCTGGTGTCGATCCGCCGTCTGCTCGGCGTGCTGTTCAGCCTCGGCAGCAGCCCTGGCGCCCGCCGCTTCGCCATCGCCTGTATCGTCGCGGTGATCCCGGCCGCCATCCTCGGCTTCCTGCTGCATGACTTCATCAAGGACGTGCTGTTCTCGCCCTGGGTGGTGGTGGTCAGCCTGGTGGTCGGCGGCTTCGCCATCCTGGCGGTGGAGAAGCTGGCGCCCGAGCCGCGGGTCGGCGCCATCGAGGAAATGTCTTTCCTGACCGCGCTCGGCATCGGCCTCTGCCAGTGCCTGTCGCTGGTCCCCGGCGTCTCCCGCGCCGGCGCCACCATTCTCGGCGGCGTGGCGCTGGGCGTCGATCGCAAGGTGGCGACGGAGTTCTCCTTCTATCTCGCCATTCCGGTGATGCTCGGCGCCACTCTGCTCGATCTCCTCAAGAACAAGGCGGCGCTGGACAGCAACGGAATCCAGCTCATCGCCATCGGTTTCGTCGTCGCCTTCGTGGTGGCGCTGGTGGTGGTGCGCGGGCTGATCGGCTTCGTCGGCCGTCACGGCTTCAAGCCTTTCGCCTATTACCGCATCATCATCGGATTGTTCTGGGGGGCGCTGCTGTTCGGTCGCGGCGGCTGAGCCGATACCCGCCGCCCGTTTCGTGACTTCTGCCGGCAATCAAGCCGATTGAAAGGACCATCTATAATGTCGCTCTCCATGTACCAGGCCTCAGTGCCGGTTTTCCTGCGCAACCTCAAGAACCTCTCCGCCGTCCTCGACAAGGGCCTGGCCAATGCCGAGGCGCGCAAGATCGATCCCACGGTCTTCGTCAATGCCCGCCTCGCCCCCGACATGCATGCCCTGCCCCGCCAGATCCAGATCGCGACTGATGCCGCGAAGGGCTGCGGCGCGCGTCTCGCCGGCGTCGAGGTGCCGAGCTACGAAGATACGGAAACGACGTTTCCTGAGCTGCAGGCCCGCATCGCCAAGACCGCGGCCTTCCTGCAAGGCCTCACCGCCGCGCAGATCGACGGCAGCGAGAACCGCGCCATCACGCTGAAGATGCGCACAGGCGAGGTGAATCTGACCGGGCAGAGCTACCTGTTGAATGTCGCCTTGCCGAACTTCTTCTTCCACTACACGACCGCCTACGCGATCCTGCGCCACAATGGCGTGGATGTCGGCAAGATGGATTATCTCGGCGGGATGTAAGCGGATCGGATGCTGGCGGAGTGCCCGTAAGCATCCAGCTCTCGCTGTTCCATGGATTGCCGGGTCAGGCCCGGCAATGACAGAAGTTCTCGATCGAGATGCCGCAACGGCATCTCAAACTGTCACCCTCGGGCTTGACCCGAGGGTCCATGGCAAAGCGTGAAGGCCGTTAGTCGGCAGAAATTCGCCGATACATTTTAGAGCACTAAATCTTACAGGATGAACTTGCTGAGATCGGTATTCTTGGCGAGGCTCGCGACCTTTTCGTTGACATAGGCGGCGTCGATGGTGACGCTGCGGCCGGACATTTCGCTGGCCGTGAAGCTGATTTCTTCCAGCAGCCGCTCCATCGCCGTCTGCAGCCGGCGGGCGCCGATATTCTCGACCGTGGCGTTGATCTCGGTCGCGAGATCGGCCAGCGCGTCGATCGCATCCTCCGTGAAGGTGATGGTCAGCTCCTCGGTGGCCAGCAGGGCGGTATATTGCTTGATGAGGCTTGCCTCCGGCTCGACCAGGATGCGCTTCATGTCCTCGCGGGTCAGCGCCTTCAGCTCGACGCGGATCGGCAGGCGGCCCTGCAGTTCCGGCAGCAGATCGCTGGGCTTGGCGATATGGAAAGCGCCCGAGGCGATGAACAGCACATGGTCGGTCTTGACCGGGCCGTATTTCGTGGAGACCTGCGTGCCCTCGATCAGCGGCAGCAGGTCGCGCTGGACGCCTTCGCGGCTGACATCGGCCCCGGCCCGTTCCGAACGGGCGCAGATCTTGTCAATCTCGTCGAGGAAGACGATGCCGTTCTGCTCCACCACCTGGATGGCGTCGCGCACCACCTTCTCCTGGTCGAGCAGCTTGTCGCTTTCCTCCGCCATCAGCACGGTATGGCTTTCCTTGACGGTCAGCCGGCGGGTCTTCTGCTTGCCGCCGCCGAAGGCCTGGCCAAGCACGTCGTTCAGGTTGATCATGCCCATGCTGGCCCCCGGCATGCCGGGGACATCGATGGTTGGCATCGAGAGATTGCCGGTATCCTTGACCTGCAATTCGATCTCGCGGTCGTCAAGCTCGCCCTGGCGCAGCATCTTGCGGAACTTGGCGCGCGTCTCCGGGGTCGCGCCGTCGCCGACCAGGGCATCGAGCACGCGCTCTTCCGCCAGCACTTCGGCTTTCGCCTGGACCTGGCGGCGCATGCGTTCCTTGGTCATGGAAATGGCGATCTCGACCAGGTCGCGGATGATCTGCTCGACATCGCGGCCGACATAGCCGACCTCGGTGAATTTGGTGGCCTCGACCTTGAGGAAGGGCGCGTCGGCGAGCTTGGCGAGACGCCGGGCGATCTCGGTCTTGCCGACCCCGGTCGGGCCGATCATCAGGATGTTCTTCGGCGTCACTTCTTCGCGCATTTCCGGGCTGAGCTGCTGGCGGCGCCAGCGGTTGCGCAAGGCGATGGCGACGGCGCGCTTGGCGTCGTGCTGGCCGATGATGAAGCGGTCGAGCTCGGAGACGATCTCGCGCGGTGTCAGGCTACCGGCGCTGCTGGCGATCGCGTCGGCTTCGGCGGCTGCGGCCTGGGCAGCGGTGGAACGGGCGGGTTCGGTCATCACTATCTCCGTCGCCCGGCAGGCAGGCGTGAGCCAGGCCGGGCCAAACAGGCGCCGCGGAAGCGCGAAGGCGGCGTCAGAGTTTTTCGAAAATCACGTTGTGGTTGGTATAGATGCAGATGTCGCCGGCAATCTTCATCGCCTTGCGGCAGATGCTTTCGGCGTCCAGCCCCTCGATATCGACCAGCGCGCGGGCGGCGGCGAGCGCAAAGGAGCCGCCCGAGCCGATGCCGATCAGCCCGTCTTCCGGCTCCAGCACATCGCCGGTGCCGGTCAGGACCAGGCTGACCTTGCGGTCGGCGACGGCCATCATGGCTTCCAGGCGCCGCAGATAGCGGTCGGTGCGCCAATCCTTGGCCAGCTCCACGCAGGCCCGGGCCAGCTGCCCCGGATGCTGTTCCAGCTTGGCTTCGAGGCGTTCGAACAGGGTCAGGGCATCCGCGGTCGCCCCGGCAAAGCCGGCGATGACACCGTTATCCTTACCGAGCCGGCGCAATTTGCGGGCATTTGACTTCATCACGGTATTGCCGACCGTGACCTGGCCGTCGCCGGCGATCACGACAGTGTCGTCCTTGCGCACCAGCAGAATGGTCGTGCCGTGCCAAGGTGCCAGGCCATGGGGATTTTGACCGGGCGAGAGAGCTGGATCATAAGACATGACGGTCAGATAGGCGATTGCGTTAACGGGTTCAAGCTGAAGCTGGTCCGGCGGGATTCCCGGGTCGGCGACCGGTGCGCGTCGCCTCGTTTCGGTTCCGCCACCATTAACCCAGGAACGATAAGGTCAAAACCCTGGCCTTGCCCGGCCGGTATTGTTAGAAACACGTGACTTTTCGACCGCCCCTTTCGATTGCCAGGACCTGCCGGGTCGCTTTTCGCTGAAGAAAAGTGCCGCCGGCGGGTAAAGGACGCCAGATGAACGACCAGAGCAGCAAATCGATCCCGACGGCAGGCGCGCTAAAGCGTCAGGCCAGCGTCAGCCGCAAGACCAAGGAAACGCAGGTCAGCGTCAGCGTCGATCTCGACGGCAGCGGCAAATCGGCCATCGCGACCGGCATCGGCTTCCTTGACCATATGCTGGACCAGCTGGCGCGCCACAGCCTGATGGACCTGACGGTGGAGGCCAAGGGCGACCTCCATATCGATTTCCACCACACCACCGAAGACACCGGCATCGCCATCGGGGAAGCGGTTTCGCAGGCGCTCGGCAACCGGGTCGGCATCACCCGCTACGGCGAGGCCACCATCCCGATGGATGAGACCTTGACCCGGGTGGCGCTCGACGCCTCCAACCGCCCGTATCTGATCTGGAAGGTCACCTTCTCGCGGCCGAAACTGGGCGAGATGGATACCGAGCTTTTCAAGGAGTGGTTCCAGGCCTTCGCCCAGAGCGCCGGCCTCACCCTGCATGTCGAGAACCTCTATGGCGAGAACAACCACCATATCGTCGAGAGCTGCTACAAGGCGCTCGCCCGCGCGCTGCGCCAGGCGGTGGAGATCGATCCCCGGAAATCCGATGCCGTGCCCTCGACCAAGGGCGTGCTCGGCGGCTCGCTGAGCTGATGGCGGCTGCGCTAACGGTACGGATGGAGCAGCGGACGTGACCACCATCGTCATCGATTACGGCGCCGGCAATCTGCGCTCGGCCGCCAAGGCCCTGGCCGTGGCGGCCGCCGATAACGGGGCCGGGCCGGTCGTGGTCAGCGACGACCCCGCCGCCATTCGCGCCGCCGATCGCCTGGTGCTGCCCGGCGTCGGCGCCTTCGCCGATTGCAAGCGCGGCCTCGAAAGCCGCGCCGGTGTGGTCGAGGCGCTGACCGAGGCCGTCATCGCCAAGGGCCGGCCGTTTCTCGGCATCTGTGTCGGCATGCAGCTGATGGCGACAGTGGGTGTCGAATACGGCACGCATCCCGGTCTCGACTGGATCAAGGGCAAGGTGGTCAAGCTGACGCCAAGCGACCCCCACCTGAAGATCCCGCAGATGGGCTGGAACAATCTGGAGCTGAAGGCCGACCATCCGATCTTCACCGGCCTCGTCAACGGCGATCACGGCTATTTCGTGCATTCCTACCATTTCGTCGCCGATGATCCGAAGACAGTCCTGGCGGAGGTGGATTACGGCGGCAAGGTGGCGGCGGTGATCGGCCGCGACAATCTCGTCGGCGTGCAGTTCCACCCCGAGAAGAGCCAGCAGGTCGGGCTCCGGCTGCTGGCGAATTTCCTCGCCTGGCGGCCGTGACGACAAACCACGTCATGCGGCAGGGCCGTGCATCGGGCGGCTCTGCGCGATGACCAGATTTCGAGCAGGCAGATGAACAACCTCATTCTCTATCCGGCGATCGACCTCAAGGGCGGCCAATGCGTGCGCCTGAAACAGGGCGACATGGACCAGGCGACGGTGTTCAACACCAATCCGGCCGACCAGGCGCGGCAATTCGCCGATGCCGGCGCGCAATGGCTGCATCTCGTCGATCTCGACGGCGCCTTTGCCGGCCAGCCGGTCAATGCCGCGGCGGTCGAGGCGATCCTGAAGCAGGTGAAGCTGCCCTGCCAGCTCGGCGGCGGCATCCGCGACATGGCGCGGATCGAGATGTGGCTGGCGAAGGGCATCGCCCGCATCATCCTCGGCACCGTCGCCCTGAAGAATCCCGATCTGGTGCGCCAGGCGGCGAAAGCCTTCCCCGGCAAGATCGCCGTCGGCATCGATGCCAAGGGCGGCCGCGTCGCCGTCGAAGGCTGGGCCGAAACCGCCGACATCACCGCCCTCGATCTCGCGCGCAAATTCGAGGACGCCGGCGTCGCCACGGTGATCTACACCGATATCGACCGCGACGGCCTGCTGCAGGGCGCCAATATTCCGGCGACCGCAGAACTGGCTTCCGCCTTGTCCATTCCCGTGATCGCCTCGGGCGGCGTCTCCAATCTGCAGGATCTCGTGGCGCTGATGCAGGCGGCGCCCGCGACACGCGGCAAGGGCGGCGGCATCAGCGGCGTCATCTCCGGCCGCGCCATCTATGACGGCCGCCTCGATCTGCGCGCCGCCTTGGCGCTGCTGAGGGAGAAGGTGTGATGGCTGGAAAGTTGAGGCGGCGGCTGCGATTTTCCCCCGCCCCGCTGGCGGGGAGAGGCTTGGGGTGAGGGGTTCGTTATGACGCTCACCCGCGCCCGATCACTGCAAAAAGGGGCAACCGAGGCCGAGAAGCTGATAAGGTTCGGACCGCTTGGCTGGAAGCACAAGGCCATAGGGCTGTGCGATATTGGAATAATGACGTGCAGGCGAATATAAACGGGGTACTTGAGGCGCTGCGATCGAGCTTGGCTTGCCCCTCACCCCAACCCTCTCCCCGAAGGGGCGAGGGAGCTAAAGACCAGGAGCGTTCAACGTCATGCTGAAGATGCGGGTCATTCCCTGTCTCGATGTGAAGGACGGGCGGGTCGTCAAGGGCGTCAATTTCGTCAACCTCGTGGATGCCGGCGACCCCGTTGAGCAGGCCAAGCTCTATGACGCCGCCGGTGCCGACGAGTTGACCTTCCTCGACATCACCGCCTCCAGCGACAATCGCGACACGCTTTACGATGTCGTCGCCAAGACTGCCGAAGCCTGTTTCATGCCGCTGACCGTCGGTGGCGGCGTGCGCAAGATCGAGGATATCCGCAAGCTGCTGCTGGCCGGGGCCGACAAGGTCTCGATCAACACCGCCGCCGTCAACAATCCGGATTTCGTGCGCGAGGCGGCGGAGAAATTCGGCGACCAATGCATCGTCGTCTCGATCGATGCCAAGGAAACCGCGCCCGGCAGATTCGAGATCTTCACTCATGGCGGCCGCAACCCGACCGGCATCGACGCCGTTGCCTTCGCCAGGCAGATGGCGGAAAACGGCGCCGGCGAATTGCTGGTGACCTCGATGGATCGCGACGGCACGCGGAGCGGCTATAACATACCCCTGACCCGCGCCATCGCCGATGCCGTCACCGTGCCGGTGATCGCTTCGGGCGGGGTCGGCACGTTGCAGCATCTGGTGGAAGGCATCCGCGACGGTCACGCGACGGCGGTGCTGGCCGCGTCGATCTTCCATTTCGGCCAGCACAGCATCGCCGAGGCCAAGGCCGCCTTGGCGGCGGCACATCTGCCGGTGCGGCTGTAAGGCGATCGGCGCGGGCAATTGTTCGAGGACGGGATATGAGCAGCGACAACAAGGACAGCAGTGTGGGCAATGCCGATACGGGCGCCTGCCTTGACCGGCTCTACGGCATCATCGAAAGCCGGCGCGGCGCGGATCCCACATCCTCGCATACCGCCAAGCTGTTCCAGAAAGGCCGCGCCAAGATCGCCCAGAAGCTCGGGGAAGAAGCGGTCGAGACGGTAATCGAGGCGATGCGCGGCGACAGGGAACTTTTGATCGGCGAGAGCGCCGATCTGCTTTATCATTTATTGGTGCTATGGGCCGATTGCGGCATCGCGCCCCGGGATGTCTGGGCAAAGCTGCTGGCCCGCGACGGCATTTCCGGCATTGCCGAGAAGGCCGCACGCAGCAAATAGCGCCGGCAACACATCACGTCCGCCGGTCTCGGCCGATCTCACTCGCGGTCGGTTTCAACAAGGAAGCGCATCATGGCCTATGACAGCAACAACATCTTCGCCAAGATCCTGCGCGGCGAGATTCCCTGCGCGAAAATCTATGAAGACGACCACGTGCTGGCCTTCACGGATATCCGGCCGCAGGCCAAGGTACATGCCTTGGTCATCCCCAAGGGCGCCTATGTATCGTCGCAGGATTTCGCCGAGCAGGCGAGCGATGCCGAGATCGGCGCCTTCACGCGCGCCGTCGCCAAGGTGGCGCAGCAGCTCGGCGTCGCAGAGACCGGCTATCGCGTGATTTCCAACAGCGGTCCCGACAGCCATCAGGAAGTGCCGCATTATCACGTCCATATCCTCGGCGGCCAGCCGATCGGCAAGATGGTGCATCTGCCGTAAGGCTTATCTGCACGCGACGGACGGGTAAACCGGCCTGTTTCCGATGGTCCGGAAACGCCGCCGAACCCGGACCTTCCATTGCGCGATGGCTTTCAGCGGCATCAGCATCCGCGCGGCATCGAAGCGCCTTCTGCATAGCCGGAGATCGGTGAAGGGCTCTTGATTGGCGGGACCATCGATCCACCTTATTTATTGATATTTGTGAATTGATCGGGACAGCAAGTCGTCATCGCGACATGCCGCTATCGAGGAGCACCTCATGGCCTATGACAGCAACAATGTCTTCGCCAAAATTCTACGCGGCGAATTGCCCTGCATCAAAATCTACGAAGATGAACATGTGCTCGCATTCGAGACCATCAAGCCGCTGGCCAAGGTGCATGCTCTGGTCATCCCCAAGGGCGCCTACGTTTCCTCGCAGGATTTTGGCGAAAAGGCGAGTGATGCCGAGATCGGTGCCTTCATGCGCGCCGTCTCGAAGGTGGCGATGGATCTCGGCCTCGTCGAAACCGGCTATCGCGTGATTTCCAACAGCGGTCCGCATAGTCATCAGGAAATACCGCATTACCATGTCCATATTCTCGGCGGCCAGCCGATGGGCACGATGGGCCTTTAAGCTAAAGCGAAGCACCTGTTTCGACGATCAGAACGCCAGCAGGACCAGCGCGACGAGACCGAAGCCGGCGCCGAGCAGCTTCACCGGGGTCAGGCTTTCGCCATAGAAGACGGCGCCGATCACCAGCATGCCCAAAGCGACACTGACGCCGAACAGCACGCCGCCGACGCCCAGAGGAATGCCTTGCCGCAGCATATGCTGCCAGCAGAGATTGCCGGCGGCGACGAACAAGACGGCAAGAATGGAGTTGCGAATCTCACCGGTGACGGCGAATTGCTTGGCGAAGGTATCGCCGATCAGCTCGAGCGCCGCGAGGGCGATGAGGAGCAGCAGCCAGAGGGGTAGGAAGGGCGGCAGAAAGGCCGAGATCTTGTCGATTTTCATCCCCGTCGTCGGACCCGCCGATCGCGGGCCGCCCATTCTGCGGGGAGCGGCCCCCGCCTTGTCAATCCCGGCGCCATGACAAGGCGACCGTGAGGATGGCGCCAGGCTTTAGTTAAGCTAAAGCGAGCTGTGAGAAATCGTGGATTGAGACGGGCGGCCTTGACGCTAGACTGCGGCGTCGCCGATCGTTCATCATCGAGGTCCGCATGTATCGCCTGTTCGACAGCGCCATTTCCGGCAATGCCTATAAGGTGCGGCTCATGCTGCACAAACTCGATCTGCCGGTGGAGCGGATCGAGATGAATGTCGATGACGGCTCGACCCGGCGGGCGGAATTCCTCGCCCGCAACCCGGCCGGGCAGGTGCCGGTGCTGGAATTGCCGGACGGCACCTATCTGGCGCAATCCGATGCCATTCTCGTCTATCTCGCCGAAGGCACCCGGTTCTGGCCGGGCGAGCGCCTCGCCCGCGCCCAGGCGCTGCAATGGATGTTCTTCGAGCAATACAATCACGAGCCGACCATCGCCGTGGTGCGCCACTGGGTCGCCCATCTCGGTAAGACGGCGGAGACCGAGCCGCAACTACCGGCGAAAATCGCCGGCGGCTATCGGGCGCTGGGTATCATGGAGACGCATCTCGCGGGGCGGGATTTCTTCGTCGGCGATGCGCCGACGGTGGCCGATATCGCGCTCTATGCTTATACGCATGTGGCGCATGAAGGCGGTTTCGATCTCGCGGGCTATCCGGCGCTCAGGGCCTGGCTCGGCCGCGTGGCGGCGGATCCCCGCCACATCTCGATCACCGACTGAGCCATCACCGACTGAGCCATCACCGCGCAAGGGCCGGTTGGCAAACCGGCGGCACCGGTTCAGACGATACCGGCTCAGGCGGTCTTGATCCGCTGCAGGAACTGCGACACTTCATGGCTCAGCGTGCCGGATTCCTTGCCGAGCTGCACAGCCGCATGGCTGACGATCTCGGCGACGCGGCCGGTATCCGACGCCGCCTGCAGCACGCCGGCGATATTCGAGGTCACCTGGCGTGTGCCATCGGCGGCTTCCTGCACGCTGCGGGCGATTTCCTGGGTCGCGGCACCCTGCTGTTCCACCGCCGTCGCAATGGCGATGGTGGTATCGCTGACCCGCTCGATGGTGCCGGCGATGTTCTGAATGGCGGCGACGGTACTGGTGGTCGCTTGCTGGATGGCGGCGATCTGGGCGGTGATCTCGTCGGTGGCGCGGGCGGTCTGGCCGGCCAGGTTCTTCACTTCGGAAGCGACCACGGCGAAACCCTTGCCGGCATCGCCGGCGCGCGCCGCTTCGATGGTTGCGTTCAAGGCCAGCAGATTGGTCTGGCCGGCGATCTCGTTGATCAGCTTGACGACATCGCCGATCTTCATCGCCGCATCGGCCAGGCTGCGCACGGTTTCGTCGGTGCGCTTGGCTTCCGCCACCGCTTCCGCCGTGACGGTGGTCGACTGGCTGGTCTGGCGGCGGATCTCGCTGATCGAGCTCGACAGTTCCTCGGCGGCCGAGGCGACGGTCTGCACGTTGACGGCGGCGCGCTCGGCGGCCGAGGCCACTTCCGTGCTGCGCTGCCGCGCTTCGCCGGCGCTGGAGGTCATCTGGGTGGCGGAGCTTTGCAGATCCATGGTCGTGCCGGCGACGTTTTCGACCACGTGGAAGACCGACTGCTGGAACTGCTCGCCGAGTGCCGACAGCTCCTTCTGATGCTTGATCTCGTTCTCCTCGAGATAGATCGAGATCGCGAGATCCATGTCGAGCATCACCGCCTGATTGACGGCGACCAGCAGTTCCGCAATGCGCTGGCCGGCGCCGCTCGCCATGAAACGCTTCAGGCTGGTCTTGAGCAGCGCCTCGAACACGCGGTTGGCGGTCAGGGCATAGCCGCCGATATACCAGCGCGGCTCCAGGCCGATGCGGCTATGGGTGCGGCCGATGCGGCGCACGGAGTCAACATAGGACTGGTCGAAATTGCCGGAGAACAAGGCCTGCCAGTGTTGCAGCTGAGCGTCGCGCGCCATCTTCATATGCGCGGTGTTGCTGAACATGCCGGCGAGGGCGGGCCATTTGCTGACATGGGCGTAGAACTGATCGACCGCCGCCGGCAGGATGCCGTCGAGCAGGGCGCGGTTCTGCCGCAAAGTCTCTTTGGCTTTCTGGTCTATGGCGAGGAAACGCAACCGCTCTTGGAGATGCGCCGAGTTATCGGCAGCGGCTGGTTGCGACGTCATGATGGCCCCTGTCTCTGTGGTAGTGATCAAGCAATAATTACGCGAGGTTTTATCGGCTGCCGACGATTAATTTAGACTTAATGAACGGTGGAATCTTCGCAACTGCGGAAGAGTATTTCTCGCGCGTCAGGCGTCGCCAACTCGCTCCCGCAGCTTCTCTCGCGCAGGCTTTTTTTCCGCGACGCTGTTGTTACCGATGACAGCTCAGCGATAGGGATCGGCCGCATCGCGCAGCCCGTCGCCGAAGAAGTTGAAGGCCAGCACCACGATCACCACCGGCACGATCGGCAGCATCAGCCAGGGATAGAGCACCACCACGTTGATGCTCTGTGCCTCGTTCAGCAGCACGCCCCAGGACGTGATCGGCGCCCGGATGCCAAGGCCGAGAAAGCTGAGTGCCGTCTCGCCGAGAATCATGCCGGGAATGGCCAGCGTGGCCGAGGCGATGAGATGGCTCATGAAGCTCGGCATCAGATGGCGAAAGATGATGCGGCGCGGAGAGGCGCCCATCAGCTGCGCGGCGACGCAGAAGTCCTCTTCGCGCAGGCTGAGGAGCTTCGAGCGCACGGCGCGGGCGAGACCGGTCCAGTCGATCAGGCCAAGAATGATGGTGATGCCGAAATAGACCAGCAGCGGCGACCAGGTGACGGGCAGGATCGCCGCCAAGGCCAGCCAGAGCGGCAGATGCGGTATCGAGCGCAACATCTCGATCAGGCGCTGCACCACCTCGTCGATCCAGCCGCCGTAATAGCCGGCGAGGCCGCCGATCAGCATGCCGAGGACGAAACTGACGGAGACGCCGATGAGGCCGATCGTCAACGAGATCCGCATGCCATAGAGGATGCGCGACAGCACATCCCGTCCTAGCCGGTCGGAGCCCAGCAGGAACATGGGTGTTTGCTTGCCGGCGGCGTCTTTCGGCGCGCAGATGAGATGCAGGTCGGCGGGGACCACTCCCCAGAAGCGGTAGGGATCGCCGTGGCAGAAGAAACGGATCCGCCTCGGCGTGTCGGTCTTCTCGGTATAGACCCGCTTCAGCATCCGCATATCGAGGTGATAGTCGAGGTCATAGACGAAGGGACCGACGAATTCGCCCTCGTGGAAGAGATGCAGGCTCTGTGGCGGCACGTAGATATGGTCGACATGCCGGCTGGTGAGGCCATAGGGCGCCAGGAACTCGACCACCAGGATCGCCAGATACATCAGGGCCAGCACGACCCCGGCGGCGACCGCCAGGCGATGATGCCGCAGGCGCAGCCAGATCATGCGCCATTGCGAGGCCATATAGAAGCGTTCGCGCTCGGCGCTGACCATCTCGATCGAATTCGGATCGAAGGGCGCGGTGGAAATGTAATGTGCGGGCGGCTCGTAGTCCGGCATCACGGCGGGATGCAACAGGGCGGCATTCGCCGACTTCGGCGGCAACGGATCGGTCATTCCAATCGTCTCGGTCACTTGACGTTTCCTCCACCGAGGCGAATGCGCGGATCGACAAAGGCGAGCAGGATGTCGGAGATGAAGACGCCGACGACCGTCAGGAAGGCCATGAACATCAGGAAAGAACCCGCCAGGTACATATCCTGGCTGCGCAAGGCCTGCAGCAGGATGGGCCCCGTCATCGGCAGCGACATGACCACCGAAACGATCACCGAGCCGGAGATCAGTTCCGGCAGCAGGCTGCCGATATCGGAAATGAAGGGATTGAGCGAGACCCGCAGCGGATATTTCAGCAGCAGCCGGCCATTGCTGAGACCCTTGGCGCGGGCGGTGGTGACATATTGCTTGTGCAGCTCGTCGAGCAGGTTGGCGCGCAGGCGCCGGATCATGCCGGCGGTGCCCGGCAGGCCGATCACCAGCACCGGCACCCAGATATGCGACAGCACGGAGCTGAGCTTGCCCCAGCTCCAGGGCTGGCCGATGAAAGCGGGATCCATCAGGCCGCCGATGGAAATGCCGAACCAGATATGCGCGCAATAAAGCAGCAGCAGGGCCAGCAGGAAGCTCGGCGTGGCGAGGCCGATATAGCCGAGAAAGGTGAAGAAGTAATCACCGACGGAATATTGCCGGACCGCCGAATAGATCGCGATCGGGAAGGAAACGATCCAGACGAACAAGGTGGAAGCGAGGGTGACGACGACAGTCAGCCACAGCGTGTCGCCCACCACTTCGCTGACCGGCAGGTTGTGCTCGAAGGAGTAACCGAGATCGCCCGTGACGAGGCCGCCGGCCCAGGTCAGGTACTGGACGTAAAGCGGCTGGTCGAGACCATATTCATGGCGCAGAAACTCGATCTTGCTCTGCTCGACGTTTTCGCCCTGGGATTGCAGCTCGGCCATATAGGTTTCGAGATAGCTGCCGGGCGGCAACTGAATGATGGCGAAGACGAGGATGCTGATGGCGATCAAGGTCGGCACCATCACGAAGAGTCGTCTGATCAGGTAACGCAGCATGACGTGGTCAATCTCTCAATTCTGGTCCGGCACCGGGCTCAAGGGCCGGTCTTCGTCAAGCCAGAAGGTATCCGGCTTGAAGATGCCCAAATGAGCCCCCGGATCCCAGGCGTAAATCGCCTTCACCGGGACATTGTGGAGGTGGTCGGAGACGATCACCGGCTGCGGCACATTGGCGACGATGCCGATCGTGAAGACCTGTTCGGCCCAGAGATGCAGCACTTTGAACCAGAGGCCGAGGCGCTCCGCCGGATCGGGGCTCATGCGCCAGTCCTGCAGCCACTCGGCCAGCTGGCGCGCGGCCGGCAGATCGATCTTCTCGCCGGACTTGCCGCCGGTCTCGATATACTGGCCCCATTTCGCCCACATCAATTGCTGCTGCGTGGACGGCGTGAATTCGGCCGGCGACATGTCCGGCGTGGGGAAGCTGTTGTCGACGCCGCTGTTGATCGACATCACGCTGTCGCCGGCGAAGATGCGGTTACGGAAGACTTCCAGCTGCGACGGCTTGATGAAGAGCGAGATGCCGATCTCCTTCCAGGAATCGGCAATCAGCTCCAGCACGTCGGACTGCTCCGAGCCCTCCTCCGCGGTATCGATGATGATCTGCATCGGCCGGCCGTCGGGCAGCAGGCGGATGCCGTTCTCGTCGCGCTGGGTCAGGCCCATCTGGTCGAGCAGCGCGTTGGCCTGGGCGGGATCGAAAACCGACCACATGTTCTGTATCTCCGCCGAATACATCGGCGAATGTTCCAGTACGGTATTGGCCCCTTCTTCGCCCAGACCGAAATAGATCGCCTGATTGATTTCGTGGCGGTCGATCGCCAGCGACAAGGCACGCCGGAAGCGGATGTCCCGCATCACCTGCCGCCAGACGGGATCGTTGGTGGTGAGATTGGGGTAGAGGGCCAGATTGGAGCCGCGCCCGTCATCCCAGAGCCGCACGTGATATTGTCCGCTCTCTTCGCCGTCCTTGAGGATGGTGTAGTCATCGAACGAAAGGTAGCGCGCCTGCAGGTCGGACTCGCCGGAGGCGGTCTTCGCGGGGATGAGCTTGCGGTCGGCGACCGTCACCACCATCTGGTCGATATAAGGCAGCTGCCGCCCCAGGCTATCCACACGGTAGTAATAGGGATTGCGGGTAAAGACAAAACGCTGGGCCGGCGGCTTCACCCGCAGGACCCAGGGATCCAGCGTCGGCAGATCGGGATTGTCGTTCTTGTACTGATTGTCTTTCTTGTTGTGCAAAGACGCCCAGTTGCGCTGGCCGGATTTCTTCACCAGCGCCTCGAGCTTGTCCTTCTTGGCGTATTTGATGTGGTATTTTTTCAGGTAATGCGCCGGCCGGTAGATGAAGAGCGGCGCCGCCCGCGCCAAGGCCGGCAGGAATTCCGAATTGGGCTCGTCCCAGCTGTAGCGGATCGTCGTCGGATCGATCACCTCGACCTTGGGCGGCTTGCCGTCGACCAGCAGTTCGGTCGGCAGGCCGCCGGGATTGAGATCGGGATTGTTGGCGACATCTTCCCAGTAATAGCGGAAATCCTCGGTGGTAAACGGCTCGCCATCCGACCACTTCATGCCCTTGCGCAGGTGGAAGGTGAAGACCTTGTTGTCGACCGCCTCATAGCTCTCCAGGATATCCGGGGCCAGCCGGTAATCGTGGTCGTAGCCGATCAACCGCGCATAGCTGTAGGCGACCATGATGCGGGTATCTTTGGCGCTTGCCATCAGCATGCGGATCTCACCGCCCTGATGCCCGCTCTCGGCCGTCGTCGCCACCGCCGGATGCTCCGGCAGGCGCTGTTCGATCGGCGGCAGCTTGCCGGCGGATTCGTCGGCGCTGAAATAGGGCGCGCTGATGTAAGCGGCGGGTGCCGGCGTGGCCGCCGCCTGCTGCTGGACGGGCGCCGCGGCTGTATTCGCGGTGGCCGCGGCGGGCGCCGCGACCGGCGCCGGTGGGTTCTGTGCCAGTGGGGTCTGCGCCGGGGCGTTCTGTGGCTGGGCGTCCTGGGCCGACGCCGGCAGAGCGGAGGCGCCGAGCAGGAGCAGCGGCACGAGAAGGCGGAGTTGCCGGCGCAAGCTGGTCATGCGGCGACCTCCCGGACATCGATGCCGGCGCGCACCCAGTGATCCTTGGCGATTTCCACCAGGCCCGGCCGCGCGTTGTCGTCGATGGTGAAGGGGCTGGGCCAGGCCGACGGAGTCGAAGCCTTGCCCTCCAGCAGCTTGGCAAAATCGAGCTTATGGTCGAGCGAGGGATCCGGGACCGCCGCCAGCAGCGCCTTGGTGTAAGGATGGGTGGGTGCGCGGAACAGCCGATCGGCCGGCGCCATTTCAACGATGCGGCCGGCGCACATGACCATGATGCGGTCGGCGATGTAATCGATCACGGCGAGATTATGCGAGATGAAGATATAGGTCAGGCCGAGCTTCGCCTGCAGGTCCTTCAGCAGATTGAGCACCTGCGCCTGGATCGAGACGTCGAGCGCGGAAACCGGTTCGTCGCAGATCAGGATATCCGGCCGCAAGGCGAGTGCCCGGGCGATGCCGATGCGCTGCCGCTGTCCGCCCGAAAAGCTGTGCGGATAGCGATTTAGATGCTGCGGCCCCAATCCCACCAGCCGCATTAATTCGCGGGCCATTTCGCGCCGGTCCGCCGCCGTGCCGATATTGTGAATCACCAGCGGCTCGGTGACGATATCGAACACCGTCATCCGCGGATTGAGCGAATTGAACGGGTCCTGAAAGACGAACTGGATACGACGACGGAATTCCTTCAGCGCAGCGCCCCTGAGGGCGAGGACGTCCACCGCCCGCCCGCCTTCATGGAACGTGATACTGCCGGAATCCGGCGTCAGCGCGCGCATGACGATCTTGCTGAGGGTCGTCTTGCCGCAACCGGATTCGCCGACCAGACCGAGACACTCGCCGCGCCGCAGGGTGAAACTGACATCGTCGCAGGCGCGCAAAACCCGTTCGCCGCCGACGTCGATCCAGCTGTCATTGCGGATGCGATAGGATTTCTCGATATGCGAAACCTCCAGCAGCGGCGCGCCCGGCACCATCGTCTCGGCATCCGCGCGCTGCGTGCAGCGTTCATAGACATTGCCGATCTCGCTCTTGATCTCGCGGATCGGCGTCAGGCGCTCATCCTTATGCATGCCAAAGCGCGGCACCGCGCGAAGCAGGGCCTGCAGATAGGGATGCTGGGCGCGGCTGAAGATATCCTGCACGCTGCCGGATTCCATGACCTCGCCGTGATAGAGCACCACCACCTCATCGGCGATATTGGCAACGACACCCAGGTCATGGGTGATGATCAGCATCGCCATCTGCAATTCCTGCTGCAGATCGCGCATCAATTTGAGGATCTGTGCCTGGATGGTGACGTCGAGCGCCGTGGTCGGCTCGTCGGCGATCAACAGCGCCGGCCGGCAGATCAGCGCCATGGCGATCATGGCGCGTTGCCGCAGCCCGCCGGACAGCTCGAAGGGATAGCTGCGCATGGCCCGCGCGGGATCGGGAAAACCGACCAGGCGCAGCATCTCTTCGACCGTTTCCCGGCCCGCCGCGGCATCCATCTTGCGATGGAGATGCAGCATCTCGTTGATCTGGTCGCCGATCGTATGGACCGGCGACAGCGAGGTCATCGGTTCCTGGAAAATGATCGAGATCGACTGGCCGCGGATTTCGCGGATGGCAAGGCCGTCGCGCGGCATCTCGGCGATATTGACCAGCCGGCCGCCCTTGGCGCGATTGTCGAACAGGATGTCGCCCTGGGTGATGCGGGCGCTTTTCGGCAGGATGCCCATGATCGCCTGGGCGATGACGGATTTGCCCGAACCGGATTCACCGACCAGGGCAACGGTCTTGCCGGCCGGCACGCGGAAGGAAACGCCGCGCACCGCTTCCAGCGGCCCCGATTCCAGTTTGAAGCCGATGCGTAGGTCGCGGATCTCCAGCAAATTGCCGTTCATGTGTCGTGCCTAGGTATTGCGTCGGGTGGTGGGATGCGGGGCCTGAGCACCCGCCGTCGGGTCGGTTGCGCGGGGCGCGCCCGTAACGGGAACATCGGGGACGGGAACACCGGGGAAAGCTTGCGGCGCCGCTGCGGTGCGTAATTCGGGCGGCAGGCTGGCCAAAGCCCGCAGATTGTCGTCGCTGATCGGATCGATCTCGACGCCGTTGCGCCGCGCCGCCGAAGCGGCCCGTTCGGTCAAGGCGAAGAATTGCGGTAGCCCGGATTCGATGCTGATGCGATTTTTGGCCCGGTCGCGCAGGTTGAGGACCAGCCAGCCATCGCTCAGCGGCGAAGGCGGCCGATTGTCCCTGTCGCTTCTGTTGTCCCTGTCGTCGAAACCCCGCCGACCGATCCGTCCCAACACGCTCCCAAATCCTTTTTTCTTTGGCCGCCGCCGCGGATAATAGCGCAATGACATACCGCCCAGGCTGTTCCAGTCGATCCGCCGGACGGCGCCGAAAAGAGTCCGCGAAATGCCGTTCTCATCCACCTGGAAGACAGTCCGGTGTTGCAATACCGTCCGCATCGTGTAGGCGAGGCAGCAGAGCGTCAAGGCGAGGAAGAGCCAAAAGAGCTTGCTGGGCCAACCCGATGTGACCAGCATCACAGCGCAAATAGCCGTTCCCGACAAGCCGATGGCATAATCGGTGAACAGAGCCGAAAGCGGGTAACGCAAAACTGTCATTCTTCCTTCTGATCCAAGATATTGGCGAAGACCGCCGGAGCCGTCAGCCACCGTATCATGGGAAAGCCTGAAAGCCAGTCCTGCAATCGTTCCAAAAACGCCCAGCTCGCCTCATCATGAACCAGATGATGCGTCAGAATCCCTGTCGGTTCGGTGGCATCGGCATGGCCCAGGCGGCGGGCCCGCAGGTGGCGGATCAGCAAGGCGAGCGTCGGCTCGATACCGAGAAAGCCCCGGTCGCCATGCCAGTCGATAATATCCACATGGGTATTAACCTGCCGTAAACCGGCAAAGGGTTGGGCGGCGGCGCGCGGCAGATAAGTCGTGAGGCCGCGAAAGCCCCGTGGCGCCAGGCCTTGCGTCACGGCGGGGGCAATCCGGTTCCAGGGCGGCGTCAGGACCGGCAGCGCCCGGGACCCGAAATGCCGGCGCAGGATGGCGGCACCGGCGGCGAGTTCACTTAGAACCGTTTCGGCCGGCCGGGCCGCGCCCAGTTCCGCCTTCTTGCTGCCCGCCGGTTCATGGTTGTAATGGGCGAAGCCGTGCTGCAGGACGGCAACATGTGCTGTGTCCTGCCCCGCGGACAAAAGCTGCGCCAGATCCTGCTGCAGTGCGGCGGGAATAACGGCGAGCGCGACCGGCACGCGCGCTGTCCTGATCAGGCGGCGCAGCGCCGGCGTATCGCTGACCGCATCGTCGTCGCGCCACCAGAGATCGGCGGTCAGGCCCCTTGCCTGCCACTGCGACAGTTCAGCGCCCAGCAGCGACCATGCTTCGGTCATCGCGATGCCTGCAGCAGAAGTTTCGCCGTGCCGGCCGCGCCGTCGAGATCAAGGGCGAAAGCGGCCATTGCCCCGGCGATTTCATCCGCACGGCCGGCGGCCTGATCGATGGCGGCGGCGAGGCCAGCCGGCTGCAACTGCGCCGGATCGACCAGTTGCAGCAAGCCGCGTTCTTCCAGCAGGCGGCTGCGCAGCGTCTGCTCGCTTTCGCTGCCGTCGGCGAAAGGCACGATGACGGCGGGACATTGCGCGGCCAGGAGTTCCATCACCGTGTTGTAGCCGCCCTGCGAGACGGAGACGAGGCAGCTTTGCAGCAGGGCGGGAAAATCCGGACGGAAGGTCTCGACGGCGATGCCGGCGATGGCGGCGCGGTGGGCGATCTCCTCGGCCGCGGCGCCCGGCAGGTTGCGTCCGGTGATCAGGCGCCACGGCCGCGCGCGATAACGGCTGAGCGCCTTGGCGGCGATCGCCGCAGTGAAGAGCGGCGCACCGACGGCGCCGCCGCCGGCCGAGACCAGGATCTCGCCCTGCTGCCGGTCAAGCGGATCCCGGCTGCCGCGGCCTTGCCGTACCGACGGCTCGACCACATAGCCGGTATAGCGCAGCTTGTCAGCGAAGCGGGGCGCATCCGGAAAGGTGCGGTCCAGCGTGACCAGGCGCGGATCGCCGTGCACCAGCACCAGGTCGAAATAGCGTTCGACCAGCGCCACCGTCTCGGCGCGGCGATCGGCGCGGCCCTTGTCGACCAGGATGTCGCGGACGGAGCAGGCGATCAGCGGCTTTCCCGTCGGCAAATCGGCGCGCGCCGCGGCCGCCTCCAGCAGCGGCAGCAATTCGAAACGAAACTGGCGGCGACCGAAAGGATACATCTCGGTCAGCAGGATGTCCGCGCGCGATGCGGCGAAGTGCTCGAGCAGCTGGCGCCGGCGCTCTTTTTGCCAGGCTTCGTCGATCGGCCGGCCATCGCCATCGACGATCTTCGAGAAATTGGCGTCGGCGGCGCTGGCCGGGGGCAGCTGGATCAATGTCGCGCCGCCGAGATCGAGCCCCGGCACTGCTTCGCCGCCGGAGGCAAAGACGACCTCGGCGCCGGCCTGCACCAGCGCGCGGGCTATGGCGGCGGCGCGGCGCATATGGCCGATGCCGAGCAGGTGCTGGACGTAGAAGAACACGCGGCGCGTCATGACGGATCAATCCCCCCCGTTTCGCCGGGTTCCGTCTCGTCCGCGGCCGGCGCCGGACCTGCCGGCGGCAGCAGCGGCAGGTTCATCCGCACCACGTTCAGCTGCACGACGTTCAGGTGCGCCACGGCGGGCCGGCCGGCGGCAGCGAGGCGGAAATGATGCGCGCAATTGGCGTGGATCTTTTGCGGCGGCTTGGCGGTCATGTCCCAGCCGGCGGCCTGGGCATAAAGTGCCCGCAGCACCGCCTTATGGGCGACGGCGACGGTCTCGCGTCCGGCGGCGGCGAGGTCCAGCAGCAGCGGCTGCAGGCGCGCCTGCACCTGGCGGGGCGATTCACCGCCAGGCGCATGGAAATCGAGGCCGAGCAATTCGCGCTGCGCCGCATCCCCGCCAGGCATGGCGCGCAAATCCCGCAGGGTCTTTCCCTCCCAGGTGCCGAAATCCATCTCGATCAGACGCGGATCGACCCGCACCGGGCGACCGGGAAAGAGCAAGGCGGCGGTTTCCCGCGCGCGCTGCAGGGGGCTGCTCAAGATCTGCCAGGCCTCCCAGGCCTGCGCTGCCGGCCGCCACCGCGCGGCGAGCGCCCGTCCCTCGTCGTCCAGCGCAATATTGCTGCGGCCCTGCAGGCGCTTGGCGCGATTCCAGGGAGTCGGCGCATGGCGGATGACGATCAGCTCGGTCACCGGGTCGATCCCTGGTCGATCATCGGGCGATGCCCAGTTTGCGCAGGCTGGCGTCGAGCACGCCTGCCGCATTGGCGATATCGTGACGCCGCTCGATCGCGCGGCGCGCGGCGGTGCCGACGGCAGCGAGGTCGCTGTCGAGCGCACAGCTGAGCAGATTGGCGAAGGCCTCCGGGCGATGCGGCGGTGCCAGCCAGCCGGTGCGCGCGCCGTCCTTGCCGCCCTCGCTGATGATCGCGGGCACGCCGCCCACCGCGCCGGCCAGGACCGGCAGACCGCAGGCCTGCGCCTCCAGGAGCGCCATGCCGAAGGCTTCGTTGACGGCCGGCCAGACCATCAGATCTGCCGCCGCATAGATTTCCGGCAGGGCCTCCGGCGCGCGGGGGCCGAGAAAATGCACGCGGTCGCCGAAGGCGGCAAAGCCGGCCATGACCTCGGCCCGCGCCGCGCCGTCGCCGACGATCAGCAGCTGCCATTTTCGCCGCCGCAATCGTGCGAGTGCCGCCGCCAGTTCGCGATAGGAGGCGAGCTTGTCGCCGGGCCGCATCATGCCGACCGCGAGCAGCCAGGGTTGCGCGGGATCGAGGCGGTGCCGACGGGCCAGCGGGGGGCGGGCCAGGGCGGCTCGCGCTTTGGCCCGGTCCGGCACCTCGGGAGCGAAAGCGGCGAGATCGAGGAAGGGCGGGAGATCGACCAGGCGGCGCCGGCCGACCACCGGCTGCAGGCATTCCTTGTCGCTGGGATTGAGGCAGAAGATCTGCCGGGCGGCCTTGATCGCCGCCTCGGCGCCGCGATGGTTGAAGGCCCAGTCGCCGGTGGCGCGCTTGGGCGCATGGCTCGCTTCCGCCAGCAGATAGGGGATATCGAGGGCGGCAGCCACCCGTGGCCCGATCCAGTCCACCGCCTTGTAATAGCTGTGATAGGTGAACCAGAGTTGCGGCCGGTCGGATTTGCGGCGCCGGCGGTACTGCGCGATGAGCCGCTCCGCCGTTGCCTGCGCCCGCCTGGCGAGCTGCTGCTGCAGATCGGGCCGCGTGATCCGCGCCCGCAGCTGGCTGGCGAGTTCGACGCTGGCGCCTTGTTGCCGCCACGCTGCCAGGAACAGGCGGGCGATGGTGCGGTCGCCGGAGGGTGTCGGGTGGCGCGGCGATTTCAGCGGCGCATAGAAGGCAACCCGCGTCATGTTGCCGGGCTGCGCGCGGCGACGTCGCGCGGTGTCACGCGCATCGGAACCGTTTCCGGCTGAAGGTCGCGGCGGAAGCGGGCAGCGAGGTCGGCGATGCCGGCCTGCATGGCGAAATCGCGCCGTACCCGTTCGAAGCCGGCCGTGGCCAGCGCATGACGCTTCGCGGGGTCCAGCAGCAGCATGCGCAACGCCGCGGCCAAGGCGGCGGGGTCCTGGCTCGGCACCAGCCAGCCGGTCTCGCCATGCCGGATCAGTTCCGGCACGCCCGAGAGATCGGTGGCGAGCACGGCGACCGCCTGGCTCTGCGCCTCCATCAGGACATTGGGCAGGCCGTCGCGGTCGCCGTCTTCGGTGATGCGGCTGGCCAGCACGAAAAGATCGGCCGCGCGATAAGCCGCCAGCACCCGATCCTGCGGCAAGGCGCCCTGCCAGGTGATGCGGCCGGCGATGCCCAGTTGTTCCGCCAACTGCTTCAGCGCTGGCAATTCCGGGCCGCCGCCGATATGGCGGAAATGCCAGTCGAGATCCTTCAGCCGCGCCAGGGCCTGCAGCAGATCGGGATAGCCCTTTTTCGGCACCGCGCGGCCGACCGACAGAATGACGGGCGCGCCCGGCTTTTGCTCCGGGTCAGCGGGTCCCGAACTGGCGGGCGGTGCCGGGAAGCGGCTGAAGTCGAGGCCGTGATAGACCAGCGCCACTTTGCTATCTCTTGACGGGTCGTCTTTTGCCGACAGCTCGCGCAGATGGCGGCAGCCGCTGGCGGTGCAGGTCACCAGCCAGTCGAGATCGGCGAGCTTCTCCCGCTTCTCCCAATCCGGAATGGTCCAGATATCCTTGGCATGCGCGGAACAGCTCCAGGGGATCAGCGTCATCAGGCTGCAATAATACGCCACGGCGGCGGGGGTGTGCAGGAAATGCGCATGCAGCCGGCGCACCTCGCCATGCCGGCCGGCGGCGATTTCCGCGGCCAGCACGCAGGCCTGGCCGAAGCGCCGCGCCCGGTTGCGGGTGAAATCGCGCTTGAGATCGCGCAGCCAGGCGGCGCGTGCGGCCCGGTAGCCGGGCAGTTGCCGCGCCCGCCACCAGCCGCGCAATACCCGCACCGGCTCCTGATGCAGATATTCCGGCAGATAGGTGACCGGTGCCGTGATCTCGCGGTGAATCGGATGCACGTGCTTGTCGGTGGGAAAGCGCAGGGAGATCAGGCGCAGCGGCAGACCCTGCTGTTCCAGCGCGCGGATTTCCTGGGCGATGAAGGTTTCCGAGAGACGCGGATAGCCCTTCAGCAGAAACAGGATCGAGGGCGCCGCTTTCGACGTAGCATGCTGCGATGCCCGCTGCTGCGACGGCAGCCGCGGCGTGGCCGCATCAGGCAAGGTGCCGCCGCGCGCGGACTCATCGGGGAAAGAGGTGGGGGAACCGGTCACAGTCGATCGATCACGCGCGGTCGGTCAGGACGCAACCGGTATCGTCGTCATCGCGCGCTGCGCAGCTTCAGCTCATCCGATCGCCGCTGCTGGTGCAGGCGGCGTGAGCGGAGCAGTGATTGCTGCACCAGGCGATTGACATTCTCGAGACCGTCCAGCAGGCCCGGCACCACCACTTCGCTCGGCAATGCCTGCTGCGGCACCTGGCGCAGGGCGGTGGCCATCGCTTTCCAGTCGCGCACGCCGTCATCTTCCAGCATCGAGCTCAAGCCCAGTTCCTTGGCCTTGGCGGCGCGCAGATACTGTTCCATCCGCGGCTTGGTGCGTGGAATGATCAGCGAGCGCTTGTCGAAGCTGAGGATCTCGCAGAAGGTGTTGTAGCCGCCCATGGCGACGACGCCGATCGCCCGGTCCATCAAGGTCTCGAGCTGGGCGTCGAAGGTGATCGCCTCGACATTATCGAGCTGGGCCGCGCGATGCAGGAACTCCGCCTGGCGGTCGGAATGCATGAAGGGCCCGAGCACCAGCAGCGCCGGATAAGGCTGCTTGCGGTCGTTCTCATAGGCCCTCAGCACCCAGTCGATGACATCCTCGCCATCGCCGCCGCCGCCGGTGGTGACCAGCAGATAGGGCGCCGCGATCTTCTGCAACGGGGTGACCGGCGATGGCTCCTGCGGCAGGGAGCGCCGCAAATAGCCGGTATAGGTCATTTTGTGCTCGACCGATTTCGGCAGGTCGATGCCTTCCATCGGATTGCAGATCTGCGGCAGGCCATAGACCCAGATCGCGTCATAGAGATCGCGCAAGGCAGGCACCGCGTTCTTGCGTTCCCATTCCGGCGCCAGGGAGGCCGGCTCGTCCATGATGTCGCGCAGGCCGAGCACCAGCTGGGTGCCGCGTTCGCGCAGCATCTCCAGGGTCTCCCGCACCTCGCCGCGCAGCCCCAGGGGCTCCTTGTCGACGATGAAAATATCGGGATCGAAGATATCGGCGGTGTGCTTGATGATCGATTCCCGCATCGCCAGGGTTTCGTCGATGTCGATCAGCAGGCTCAAAGGCGTGTAATCGCCGCTGCGCAGCTTGATGACGCCGGGGACGCGGATGAAATCGACCCGGGCGCGGAAATTGAAGCTGCCGATGATCGGCGAGCCGGTCAAGATGATGACCGACATGTCCTTGTTCTGCTCGACCAGGGAATGGGCGATCGCCCGGCAACGCCGCAAATGGCCGAGGCCGAAGCTGTCATGGCTATAGATCAATACTCGCGCGTCGCGCTCGTTCATTGTCGTCTCCGACACGCGCCATCCCCCGATCGCGAAATCGGCGGATTATGGCATGGTCGCCAGGAGGCTAAAAGCTAAGATTTTGCGGCAATCCGGCCGGCCCCACTCGGTCCGGAATTTGCTTATCGGCTGCAGGTCTGCCAGCAAAGCCAGGTGCCGTCAACTGTCCTCGCGCGGTCGCGATCCGGCCCCGTCAACGGCGTAAATCCCCGCCAATATCCTGATCCGGCTGAGAATTGTTACCAGGGCCCGGCAGGTAACTTGCCCCGTCCCCGGCCAACGCCTATCTTCGGGCAAGATGTTTGACGTGGCGCCAATCCGACCGGGCATTGGGCGGCCGCGCGAGAAGAAGGTCGGTTCGCGTGATGGATCGCAGGCTGTTCGCCTATATCTGGAAAAACAGCTGGCAGGATCAGCTCCTCATCCTTGCCGTGGTGCTGGTCTCCAAGGTCTTCTATTTCATCTCGCTCGATCTGCCGAAGCAGATCGTCAATAACGGCATTCGCGGCGACATCTTCAAGCAGACCGACAGCAAGGTCATACCCTTCATGCATCTGACCGTCGGGCCCTATGATTGGCTCGGCATGCCGAAATTGACCTTGTTCGACGGCGTCCAGCTCGACCAGCTGAACTATCTTTTCGCCCTGTGCTTCAGTTATCTGTTCTTCGTCGTTGCCAATGGCTGGATGAAGCAGCGGGTGCTGACCGATAAGGGTCGGCTCGGCGAGCGCATGCTGCGGCGCCTGCGCTATCAGCTGTTCGACCGGGTGCTGCGGTTCCCCCTCACCCATTTCCGCAAGGTGAAGCAGGCGGAAATCGCCACCATGATCAAGGACGAGGTCGACCCGATCGGCGGCTTCATCGGCGATGCCTATGTGACGCCGGCCGATCTCATCGGCACCGCCTTGACCGCGCTCTATTTCCTGTTCACGCAGAGCATTTTCCTCGGCGGCGTGACCGTGGCGGTGCTGGCGGTACAGATGCTGGTGATTCCGCGCCTGCGCCGCAAGATCCTGCAGCTCGGCCGGCAGCGCCAGGTCACCGCCCGTGCCCTGGCCGGGCGCATCGCCGAGGTGGTCGACGGCGCCCAGGACATCCATGTCCACGACACCTCGAACTACGAGCGCGCGGATATCGTGCACCGCCTCGGCATCATCTTCGGGATCCGCTTCGACCTCTACCAGCGCAAGTTTTTCGTCAAATATCTCAATAACATGCTGGCGCAGACGACGCCGTTCCTGTTTTACCTGATCGGCGGCTACCTGGCGCTCAAGGGCAGTTTCGATACCGGCAGCCTGCTGGCCTCGATCAACGCCTATAAGGATGTGCCGAGCCCGATCAAGGAACTGATCGACTGGGACCAGAACCGCCAGGACGTGCAGATCAAATACGAACAGGTGATCGAGCAGTTCTCGCCGAAGGAGATGCTGGAGCCGGAGAAGCAGTCGGTCGAAGCCGATATCAACCTGCCGGTGGCGCCGATCGAACTACAGAATGTCGGCGTGGTGGACGAGACCGGCGCCCGGCTGCTGGAGGATATCAGCGCCAGCATCGCCCCGGATCGCAGCCTCATCGTGCTCGGCCACGGCAAGGAGACCCTGGGTCAGGCCCTGCTGCGGCTCTCCGCCGTCTCCGCCGGCGCAATCCGGATCGGCAACCGCGATCTGCGCGATCTGCCGGAAGCGGCGCTGGGCCGCCATCTTTCCTATGTGGCCGATGAATCCTTCCTGTTTCCGATCTCGATCCAGGAGAACGTGCTCTATGGGTTGAAGCACCGGCCGGAGCGGGCGGTCGAATATGCCGAGAGCGAAAAGCGGGAAAGCGCCTGGCGGATGGCCGAAGCGGCGCGGGCCGGCAATCCCGTGCTCGACATCGACGCCGATTGGGTCGACTACGGGTCGATCGGCGCCAAGGATTCGACGGACCTGGCCCGTCGCCTGACCGAGCTGCTGCAGGTCACCGAAATGGCGGGCGACGTCTATCAGTTCGGGCTGCGCGGCTTCGTCGATCCGACCGAGGATCCCGAAAGCGCCAAGCAGTTTCTGGAAGCCCGGCGCGCCATCGCCGACCGTCTGCACGAGCCGCGCTTCGCCAGCCTGGTCGAGCCCTTCGACCCGGAAAGCTATAACAAGAATCTCAGCCTGGTCGAAAACCTGCTGTTCGGCACGGCGCCCGGCGGCAGCGGTTTCGACTATGCGCGGCTGGTCGACAGCCCCTTCCTCTCGCATCTGCTGGAGCGCGAAGGCCTGATGCAGGACATCCTGCATATGGGTCAGCAGATCGCCGAGACCATGGTGGAAATCTTCGCCGACCTGCCGGCCGGCCACCCCTTCTTCGAACAGTTCAGCTTCATCGCCGCCGATCAGCTGCCGGCCTATCAGCAATTGGTGGCGCGGCTGCGCAATACCGGCCTCGGCGATATCTCGCCCGCCGACCGGCGCCGCCTGATCGGCGTCACCTTCCCGTATATCGAGGCGCGCCATCGCTTGAACCTGATCGATGCGGCCATGGAGCAGCGCCTGCTGAAGGCGCGCCGCGCGGTCGCCGAAACCCTGCCGGCGGATCTGCGCCAGCGCATCGATTTCTACGACCCCGACCGTTACAACGCCGCCGCTTCGGTGCAGGACAACCTGCTGTTCGGACGCCTGGTCTATGGCCAGGCCCAGGCGCATATCAAGATCGGCAAGCTGATTTCCGAGGTGATCGACAACCTCGATCTGCGGGCGCGGGTGATGCGGGTCGGGCTGGATTTCAATGTCGGCTCGGGCGGCAAGAAATTGTCGACCCAGCAGCGCCAGAAGGTGGCCATGCTGCGGGCGCTGATCAAGCGGCCGCGCTTCCTGGTGCTCAACAACAGCCTGGCGCTGTTCGATCACGCCACCCAGCACCGCCTGCTGGACCAGATCCTGGAGCAGCGCCGCGGCCTGGCGACGGTGGTGATGACGGATACCGCCAGCCTGGGCCGCTCCTGCGACGACGTGCTGGTATTGAAGGAAGGCCGGGTGCGGGAAAAAGGCCCCCGCGAGGAGCTCGACCGGGCCGGCAGCCTGTTCCGCGACCTGGCCGGACCGCCCTCGCAGGAGGCGGCCGAGCGGGAAATCGGCGGGACCACGCCGCAACTGGCTTCTGCCAAATGATGGCGGGCACATGATGGTGGGCGAGGAAGGAAAGCGGGCAAGGCGCGGGGCCGGACGACCCCCTTGGACGACCCCCGCGGACGATCCGGTCCGAACGATAAGGTGAAGTGACATTTCCCGGTATGTGGGTGTCATAATTGGGCGAAATGGATGGAGTAGGGGATGAGCATTCAAGACGATGTGGAAGCGCTGCGGCGCATCCCGCTTTTTGCCAAGGTGGAGCCGTCGAAGCTGAAGCTGATGGCCTTTGCCAGTGAGCGGGCGACCTATCAGGCCGGGGACATCCTCTTCAACCAGGGCGACCTCGCCGATGCCGCCTATATCATTCTCGACGGCCGGGCCAATATCGTCGTCAACACGCCGAGCGGGCCATTGACCGTCGCCGAAGTCGGCCGCGACGCCTTCGTCGGCGAGATCGGCATTCTCTGCGACGTGCCCCGCACCGCCACCATCGTCGCCAAAGAACCTTTGACCACGCTGAGGATCACCAAAGACCTGTTCTTCCGCATGGTGACGGATTTCCCCTCGATCGCCATCGAAGTGATGCGGGTCCTGGCCCAGCGCCTGGAACATACGACCGAGCAGCTGCGTGACGCGGTGGCGGAGCAGCATCATTAAGTCCGGGCATTGCCGCCATCCGTTGCGACCGAAAGCCATCCGATCGTGAGCCGTCTCGAAAGCTTCATTCGCCGCCTGCAGGCGCAGCGCGCCTGCCTCAATGCCGCCGTCGACCTGGTGCGCGACCAGCCCGGCCCGGTGCTGGAATTCGGCCTCGGCAATGGCCGCTCCTACGATCATCTGCGCGAGATTTGCGGCCCATCGAGCGAAGCGGGACGCGAGATCTATGTCTTCGACCGCCAGGTGGCGGCGCATCCCGATTGCATCCCGCCGCAGGATCGCCTTTTCGTCGGCGATTTCGCCACCACCCTGCCGCGCGCCATTGCGCAATTGGGCCGGACGGCGGCCATGGTGCATGTCGATTGCGGCAGCGGCAAGCCGGAGATCGACGCCCAGGTCGTGGCGATCCTGAAGCCGGGTCTGCTCGCGCTGATGCGGTCCGGCGCCGTGCTGCTCAGCGACCAGGAAATCGCCGATCCCGGCTTTATCGCTTTGCCCCTCCCGGCCGAGCTCAAGCCCGGGCGCTATTTCATGCTGCGGCGGAACTGACGGCGCCATGCCCGGCCCGCGGCGGCGCCCGGTCCTGCATGCGGCGTTCTTCCTTCATGCCCTGATCGCGCTGGCGGCCTGCCAATCCCCTGCCCCCTCGGCGACGCCGGATGACGATCCGGCCGATGCGATCTTCCGCACTGACGCGGCCATCATCCGGCGCCACGGCCGGATCATGAGCTGGGAGAAGCAGCAGGTGGAGGGCTATCATGCGGTGTTGCAGGAGCGGCCGCCCGAAAGCCTGTCTTGCAAGGAACGTGAATTGCTGCTGGTGCAGCCGGCGATCGATGATCTCATCGCCCATGCGGATACCGACCGGCGCAAGACCTATGACGACATGGCGCGGCACCAGTTGCTGCTGATCATCAAGGGCGGCAATCCCTGCGGCTTCCCCGAAATCAATCTCGATTGAAGGATGCGCATCATGGACAAGCTGATGGAGATCGAGGTGATCGACCTAATCGGTCGTGCCGGCGCCCTGCCGCCGGACCGCGAAGAGGTCGCGGGGGCCGGCCTGGTCGGCGATCTGCTGCTGATCCGCCTGGAACCCGGCGACTATCCGATCGAATGCCATGACGGCCGCATCGAGATCATCACCGCCTTGCGCGGCAACTTCGGCATCGCCACCGAGGACGGCCGGCTCTGGTCCATCGGCCAGGGCCAATGCTGCCGCATCCCGCCCGGGCTCAGGCATTGCTGGACGACGGATAGCGATGCCACCGTGCTGGTGGCTTTCATCAAGGCCTAGGACAGGTCGATCCCGCAGGCATGCGAGGATCACACGCCGGCACACCGGGCAATGGCAATGGGCGACGGTGAGCGGCCCGCTTGCGACCGAATAGCGTACGGCGCCGCAGCGGCGGCCTCTCTCTATCACTTCCCCCCAAGATTTAGGTTCGGGCAAGCCGTCACGCTGCTCGCCCTTACCCCAGCCCCGCCGCCAGATCGACGCTGCGCTGCATGTCGAGGCGGCGGATGGAGTTGAGCAGGGTCTTGACCACCGCCGGTACCGGCTCGCGGTCGGCATAGACGAGGCCGACTTGCGGCGAGGGCTCGGGATCGACGAGGCGGCGCATCTTCAGGCCCGGCATGCCGGAGATCAGCGACAGGAAGCCATGCGGCAGAATGGTGGCGACCTTGCCATCGCGTACATGGGCAATGAGCGACAGGGGCGAGTTGGCCTCGATCTGGGCGCGCACGTCGGCGCCGATGCTTTTAAAGACGCCGTCGATGATGCGGCGGTTCTGCATGTCGCGGGACAGCAGGCAGAGCGGCAGGCGGGCGGCGTCGCGCCAGGTGACCCTGGCCCTGCTGTCCTGGCCGGCCTCGATCAGGAAAAAACGCTCGCGGTAGAGCGGCCGGGTGCGCACATTCTCCAGCGGCTCGTTGTCGAGATAGGTGATGCCGGCTTCGAGATCGAAGGTGTCGAGGCCGCGCTGGATCTCCTTCGAGGTCAGCGAGCGCATGAGAATGTTAACCGCCGGGTGCTGTTCCGCGAAGGGGCCGGTGATCATCGAGGTGACCGGCAGGACCGAGGGGATGACGCCGATCCGCAGCTGCCCGGCGAGACCCTGGCGGGCGAGACTCAGTTCCTGGTGCAGCGCCTCGTAATCGGCGATCATGCGCTGCGCCCAATCAAGCACCTTCTGGCCTTCCACGGTGAAGCCCTTGAAGCGTTGGGAGCGCTCGACGATCGGCACCCCCATTTCGTCCTCGAGATGGCGAATTCCGGCAGAAAGTGTGGGTTGGGAAACGTTGCAGACAGCCGCGGCGCGTCCGAAATGGCGCTCGCGCCCGAGCGCGGCGAGATACTGTAACTGCTTGATTAGCATAGCTCTTTTTCCTGCCGCGGTGCAGCGTGGGAAAGGCGTCGTACCGGGACCGACTAATACTACCTCAGCTGCGTCATCGATTGATAGGACTTATCTATCAGTTAACAGACAACTTCAATTTGACCGCGGGCCATTGGTCGGAGAACGGTAATTCTTAACTGCGATAATGCACTGAATGTGCGGGAGAAATGGCCGTGACCACTGTTGCTTCCTGGGATCAGGGCGGCGCCAAAGAGATCATTGCGCAAAAGAAGTCGATGGATGGTGCCTTGCTGCCGATCCTGCATGCCCTGCAGGAGCGCTTCGGCTATGTCGATGATGCCGCCGTGCCGCTGCTGGCCGATGCGCTCAATCTGAGCCGCGCCGAGGTCCATGGCGTCATCACCTTCTATCACGATTTCCACCGTCACGCGGGCGGCCGCCATGTGGTGAAGGTCTGCCGGGCCGAGGCTTGCCAGTCGGTCGGCTCTGCCGCGCTGGAAGCGCATGCCAAAAAGCAGCTCGGCGTCGATTATCATGAGACGACGCGCGACGGCAGCGTGCAGCTGGAACAGGTTTTCTGCCTCGGCAATTGCGCCTGCGGCCCATCGATGATGGTCGACGACAAGCTTTATGGGCGGGTCACGCCGCAGCGCTTCGATTCAATTGTCGGCAAGCTGAAGGGAGGCCGCTGAGATGGCGATCGACCTTTACATTCCGATGGATGCAACGGCGCTCTCCTTGGGCGCCGATGAAACCGTCGACGCCATCCGCAAGCAGGCGGCGGCCGCCAAGGCCGATATCCGCATCATCCGCACCGGCTCGCGCGGCCTGTTCTGGCTGGAGCCGATGGTGGAGATCGCCACGGCCGAGGGCCGTATCGCCTACGGTCCGGTGATGCCGGAAGATGTCGATGCCGCTTTCGTCTCCGCCCTGCTCGTTGCCGGCGATCATAAGCTGCGCCTCGGCAAGCCCGAGGAGATGAGCTATCTGAAGCGCCAGCAGCGCCTCACCTTCGAGCGCTGCGGCATCATCGATCCGGTATCCATTCCCGATTATATCGCGCATGGCGGCTATCGCGGGCTCAAGAACGCGGTGGCGATGAGCCCGGCCGATATCGTCCAGGCGGTAACCGATTCCGGCCTGCGCGGCCGCGGCGGCGCCGGTTTCCCGACCGGCATCAAATGGCAGACCGTGCTGAAGACGCCGGCGCAGCAGAAATACATCGTCTGCAATGCCGATGAGGGCGACAGCGGCACCTTTGCCGACCGCATGCTGCTGGAAGGCGATCCTTTCCTGCTGATCGAGGGCATGACCATTGCCGGCCTCGCGGTCGGCGCCACCAAGGGCTTCGTTTACATCCGCAGCGAATATCCGCATGCCTTTGCCCAGCTGAACCGGGCGATCGCCGCGGCCAAGCTCGCCGGCTATCTCGGCGACAATATCCAGGGCAGCGGCAAGAGCTTCGAGCTGGAAACCAGGCTCGGCGCCGGGGCCTATATCTGCGGCGAGGAAACCTCGCTGCTGGAGAGCCTCGAAGGCAAGCGCGGCATGGTTAGGGCGAAGCCGCCGCTGCCCGCGATCCACGGCTTGTTCGATCAGCCGACCGTGATCAACAACCTGCTGTCGCTCTGCGCCGTTCCCACCATTCTTGACAAGGGTGCCGCCTTCTACCGCGATTTCGGCATGGGCCGGTCGCGCGGCACCATGCCGCTGCAGCTCGCCGGCAATGTAAAGCACGGCGGCTTGATCGAAGTCGCCTTCGGCACCACCTTGCGCGACGTGGTCGAAGTGTTCGGCGGCGGCACGCTCAGCGGCCGCCCGATCAAGGCGATGCAGGTGGGCGGCCCGCTCGGCGCCTATCTGCCCTATGGCTTGATCGACACGGCGATCGATTACGAGGCGATGGCGGCGGCCGGCGGCATGCTGGGCCATGGCGGCATCGTCGTCTTCGACGACACCGTCGATATGGGCGCCCAGGCGCGCTTCGCGATGGAATTCTGCGCCGCCGAATCCTGCGGCAAATGTACGCCCTGCCGCATCGGCTCGACCCGCGGCGTCGAGGTGATCGATCGCATCCGCGCCGGCACGGAGGTGCAGAAGAACATGACGCTGCTGAATGACCTCTGCGAGACCATGCGCGATGGATCGCTCTGTGCTCTGGGCGGCCTCACGCATATGCCGGTGCAAAGTGCCGTGAAGCACTTCACCGCTGATTTTCAACCGGTACCGCGCGCGGCCGAATAGGCTGGCGCGCAACTTTTTCTGACCGACATCTCTGGCTTTCCAGGCCGAAACCGGGAAGTGCAGAGCGACCTTGGACCGAAAGGCAGGACCATGCTGATCAAGGAAACCGATTACGGGACCCCGGCGCCGAAACAGCCCCGCATTTGCGGCAATCCGAGCTGTGGCTGTGCCAGCGGCGTACAGCAGGAGATCCATCCCGACACCGTGATGGTGACGCTGGAGATCGACGGCAACAGTGTCAGCGTGCCCCAGGGCACCTCGATCATGCGGGCGGCGATGCAGATGGGGACGCAGATCCCGAAGCTCTGCGCCACCGACAGCATCGATGCCTTCGGCTCCTGCCGTCTCTGCGTGGTCGAGATCGAAGGCCGCCGCGGCACGCCGGCCTCCTGCACCACCCCGGTCGAACCCGGCCTCAAGGTCTGGACCCAGACCGGCAAGCTTGCCAAGCTGCGTCGCAACGTGATGGAGCTCTATATCTCCGATCATCCGCTGGACTGCCTGACCTGTGCCGCCAACGGCGATTGCGAATTGCAGGACATGGCCGGCGCGGTCGGCCTGCGCGAAGTCCGCTACGGCTTCGACGGCGCCAACCACTTCGACAAGCAGAAAGACCAGTCGAACCCCTATTTCACCTTCGATCCCACCAAGTGCATCGTCTGCTCGCGCTGCGTGCGGGCCTGCGAAGAAGTGCAGGGCACTTTCGCGCTGACCATCGACGGCCGCGGCTTCGCCTCCATGGTCTCGCCCAGCGAGGCCCAGCCTTTCCTGGAATCGGAATGCGTCTCCTGCGGCGCCTGCGTCCAGGCCTGCCCGACCGCGACCCTGATGGAAAATTCCGTCATCGAAGCCGGCCAGCCGGAGCACAGCGTCGTCACCACCTGCGCCTATTGCGGCGTCGGCTGCTCCTTCAAGGCGGAAATGCGCGGCAATGAAGTCGTGCGCATGACCCCCTACAAGGACGGCCAGGCCAATCACGGCCATTCCTGCGTCAAGGGCCGCTTCGCCTGGGGCTATGCGACCCACAAGGACCGCATCACCAAGCCGATGATCCGCGCCAAGATCACCGATCCCTGGAAGGAAGTCTCCTGGGAAGAGGCGATCAATCACGCCGCCGGCGAGTTCAAGCGCATCCAGAAGACCTACGGCCGTGAATCGGTCGGCGGCATCACCTCCTCGCGCTGCACCAATGAGGAAGCCTATCTGGTGCAGAAGCTGATCCGCGCCGGCTTCGGCACCAACAATGTCGATACCTGCGCCCGCGTCTGCCATTCGCCGACCGGCTACGGCCTGGCCACCACGCTCGGCACCTCGGCCGGTACCCAGGATTTCGATTCCGTCGAGGAAGCCGATGTCATTATGGTGATGGGCGCCAATCCGACCGACGGCCATCCGGTCTTCGCCAGCCGCCTGAAGAAGCGCCTGCGCGAGGGCGCCAAGCTGATCGTCATCGATCCGCGCCGCATCGACATGGTCAAGTCCGCGCATATCAAGGCAGACTACCATCTGCCGCTGCGGCCGGGCACCAATGTGGCCATGATCAACGCTTTGGCCCATGTCGTCGTCACCGAAGGCCTGGTGAACGAGGAATATGTGCGCGAGCGCTGCGAGACCGAGGAATTCAACCGCTGGCGTGCCTTTGTCGCGGAAGAGCGCAACTCGCCTGAGGCGTCGGAGAAATATACCGGCGTGAAGGCGGAAGACGTCCGCGCCGCCGCTCGCCTCTATGCCAGCGTCAAGAACGCGGCGATCTATTACGGTCTCGGCGTCACCGAGCACAGCCAGGGCTCGACCACCGTCATGGGCATCGCCAATCTCGCCATGGCGACCGGCAATGTCGGCCACAACGGTGCCGGCATCAATCCGCTGCGCGGCCAGAACAATGTGCAGGGTTCCTGCGACATGGGTTCCTTCCCGCACGAATTGCCGGGCTATCGCCACCTGTCGATGGAAGATGTGCGCCATCAGTTCGAGGCGGCCTGGGGCGTCACCCTGGAGGCCGAGCCTGGTTTGCGTATCCCCAATATGCTGGATGCGGCGATCGACGGCACCTTCAAGGGCATTTATATCCAGGGTGAAGATATCGCCCAGTCCGACCCGAATATTCAGCACGTCATTGCCGGCCTGTCGGCGATGGAATGCGTGGTGGTGCAGGACATCTTCCTGAACGAAACCGCGAACTACGCCCATGTGCTATTGCCGGGTGCGACCTTCCTCGAGAAGGACGGCACCTTCACCAATGCCGAGCGCCGCATCAACCGCGTGCGCAAGGCGGTGCAGCCGAAGGCCGGCTATGCCGATTGGGAAGTGACGATGATGCTTTCCAATGCGCTCGGCTATCCGATGAATTACAAGGACCCGTCGGAGATCATGGACGAGATCGCGCGTCTGACCCCGACCTTCAAGAACGTTTCCTATGCGCTGTTGGAGGAAAAGGGCTCGGTGCAGTGGCCCTGCAACGACAAGGCGCCGGATGGCACGCCGCTGATGCATGTCACCGGCTTCGTCCGCGGCAAGGGCAAGTTCATGATCACGGAATTCGTGCCGACCGAGGAAAAGGTCGGGCCGCGCTTCCCGCTGCTGCTCACCACCGGCCGTATCCTCGCCCATTACAATGTCGGCGCGCAGACAAGGCGGACCGAAAACGTCGCCTGGCATCCGGAAGATATCCTGGAAATTCACGCCCATGATGCCGAGGATCGCGGCATCCGTGATGGCGACACGGTCTCCCTGATGAGCCGGGTCGGCGAGACCAGCCTGCGGGCCAGGATCTCCGACCGCGTGCAACCGGGCGTCGTCTATACCACCTTCCACCATGTCGGCACCGGCGCCAATGTCGTCACCACCGATTTCTCCGATTGGGCGACCAATTGTCCGGAATACAAGGTGACGGCGGTGCAGGTGCGCCCGACCAACCATCCCTCGGAATGGCAATCGGCCTATAGCCGCCAGCGCGATGCGACCCGTCGCATCGAGACGACGGCGGCCGAGTAAGCGGGCCGAGAGAAAGAAAGCGAGCGACCGCGTGAGTGCCCATATCGCCGATCATCCGGCTGAGGTCTTGCGCGGCGCTTCCGAGGCGGATCAAGAGGCGCTGCAGCCTGGCCTGCAGCGCCTCGATCTCATCCGCGTCGATCGCGACGGCAGCCGCCACCAGATCGAGCGCGTGGTGCCGGACGAGGTGCCGGTGGCGCTGGTCTATAACGGCATCAGCCATGTCGTCATGATGGCGACGCCCCTCGATCTCGAGGACTTCGCCCTCGGCTTTTCGCTCTCCGAAGGCATTCTCGCCGAGCCGGGCGAATTGCTCGACGTGGAGACCGAGCGGGTCGGCGACGGCGTCGAAGTGCGGCTGCAGATCACCGGCCGCGCCTTTGCCGGCCTCAAGGAGCGCCGCCGCAACCTCACCGGGCGGACCGGCTGCGGGCTGTGCGGCGTCGACAGCATCGACCAGGCGGTGCGCGATCTGCCGCCGGTCGAGAACGACCGGCGCTTTGCCGCGGCGAGCATCTTCCGCGCGCTGGACCAGCTGCCGTCGCTGCAGGTGCTGAACCGCGAATCGCGCACGCTGCATGCCGCGGCCTTCTGCGACGCGGACGGCAATGTCCTGGCGCTGCGCGAAGATGTCGGCCGGCATAACGCGCTCGACAAGCTGATCGGCGCCCTGCGCAAGGGCAGGATCGATCCGGCGGCCGGCTTCGGCGTCATCACCAGCCGCTGTTCCAGCGAGATGGTGCAGAAGGCGGTGGCGATGGGTCTGCCGATGCTGGTGGCGGTCTCGGCGCCGACCGGCCTCGCCCAGGAACTGGCCGACCGCTATGGCCTGACCCTGATCGGCTTGGCACGCAGCGACAGTTTGATTATCGTCAGCGAAGGCTGGCGCCTGAGCTAACCGAAATATAGCTAATAGAGAATTCAGGAGTGATGCGGTGAGCGACAATATGGCGACCCTGATCCGGATGGCCAACCAGATCGGCGATTTCTTCAAATCCTATCCGCCGGAAGAAGCCGTGCCGCAGATCGCCACCCATATCCAGAAATTCTGGGACCCGCGTATGCGCAAGAAGATCCTCGCACATCTCGCCGAACATAACGGCGAAGGACTGAAGCCGCTGGTGCTGGACGCCATCAGGAAAGTGCACTGACCGCATCGCCACGTAACCGAGCCTCGACGATGACGAACGCGACCGAGGTCTCGATCGACGTTGCCGGCGGCACGCTCCATGGTCTCCTCGCGCGGCCGACCGAAAACCCGTCCGGATTGGCCGTGCTGATCCTGCCGGGCTCCGGCGCGGTCGACCGCGATGGCAACTTTCCGGGCGCCCGTAACAACAGTTTGAAATTCCTGGCCGAGGGCCTGGTGGCGCAGGGCATCACCTGCCTGCGCATCGATAAGCGCGGCGTCGGCGCCAGCAGCATGGCGGGGCTTGATGAATCCGCCTTGCGGTTCGACACCTATGTGGCCGACGCCGTTGCCTGGTTGTCTTTTCTGCGCGCGCAGCCCGGCATCGCCGCCGTGGCCCTGATCGGCCATAGTGAAGGTGCGCAGATGGCCAGTCTTGCGGCGCAGGCATCTCCGGTCGCGGCCGTTGTGCTGCTGGCGGGGGCGGGCCGACCGGCGGGCCAGCTCATACGTGGCCAATTGGCGGCCGCCTTCCTGCCGCCCGGCCTGCTGGGCGATGCCGAACGCATCTTCGATGCCCTCGAGGCCGGCCAGGCGATGATGTCGGTGCCGCCCGAACTGGCGCCTTTGTGCCGGCCCGCCGTGCAACCGTATTTGATGTCGTGGATCAAGCGCCATCCGGCCAAGGAGCTGTCGGCCGTCACCGTGCCGGTGCTGATCGTGCATGGCGAGCGCGATTTGCAGGTCAGCGAGGTCGATGCCCGCAGCCTGGCGGCGGCGCAACCGGCGGCGCGCCTGGAAATCATCGCCGCGATGAATCACCTGCTGAAAACGGTCGGCGCCGATCAAGCTGATAATCTTGCCAGTTATAACGACCCCGCGCGTCCCTTGGCGCCACAGCTGATTCCGCTGCTGAAGAGCTTCCTCTGCAAAGCGTCATGATCGTGGCAGGTTTCCGGCGTTGATTCGGCGCCGGACATGACAGCCATGTCGGCGTGCCACTTGCGGTATCCGAGGACGCGGACAAGGATGAGGGCAAGCAAGAAGCGGGGACTCTGATGCGGGGGGAAATGGCGGCGGCGTTGCAGCCGGATAGCCGGTATGCCTGGGCGCGGCTGGCAGCGGCGCTGGTGATCGCCACGATCGGCGGCATCGGCCTGTGGTCCGCCGTGGTCGTCCTGCCCACCATCGAACAGGAATTCGGCGTCGGGCGCGGTGGCGCCTCGCTCCCCTATACCGCGACCATGATCGGCTTTGCCACCGGCGGCGTCTTGATGGGCCGGCTGGCAGACCGGCGGGGCATCATGATCCCGCTGCTGCTGGGCACCGTGATCCTCAGTATCGGTTTCGCCGCCGCCGCCGCCGCGCAGAGCTACTGGCAATTCATCCTGGCCCAGGCACTGCTGATCGGCATGCTGGGCAGTTCGGCGACCTTCGGCCCGCTGGTGGCCGATGTCTCGTTGTGGTTCCGGCGCCAGCGCGGCATCGCCGTCGCCATTGTCGCCAGCGGCAATTATCTCGCCGGCGCGCTGTGGCCGCCTTTGCTGCAGGAAGCGATCGCCGAGTTCGGCTGGCGCCAGGCCTATGCCGGCATCGGCCTGCTGTGTTTCGTCACCATGCTGCCCCTGGCCCTGCTGCTGCGCCGCCGCGCGGTTGTGACGCGTCATGGCGCGGGCAGCCGTGCGGGTGACAAGGCCGGCATGACTCACGCCGCGGAAATGCCCGGCAAGGCACCGCGCTATCTGCAAGGCGTCCTGATGTTCGCCGGCATCGCCTGCTGCGTCGCCATGTCGATGCCGCAGGTGCATCTGATTGCCTATTGCGGCGATCTCGGCTATGGCCCGGCGCGGGGCGCCCAAATGCTGTCGGTCATGCTGTTCATGGGGGTGGTCAGCCGGCTTATCTCCGGCCTGATCGCCGACAAGATCGGCGGCGTGGGGACGCTGATTCTCGGCTCGACGCTGCAATGTGTGGCGCTGATCTTCTATCTGCCCTTCGACGGGCTGATGTCGCTCTATATCGTCTCGGGGCTGTTCGGCCTGTCGCAAGGCGGCATCGTGCCGAGCTATGCGCTGATCGTGCGCGATTACTTCCCGCCGCATCAGGCCGGCATCCGCGTCAGTCTCGTGCTGATGTCGACGGTGGCGGGCATGGCGCTCGGCGGCTGGATGTCGGGCGCCATCTTCGATCTGACGGGATCGTATCGCGCCGCCTTCCTCAATGGCATCGGCTGGAATTTCGTCAATATGGCGATCGCCCTGTGGCTGCTGCTCGACCATCGCCGGTCGCCGCTCCTGCCGCGATGGTTGGTATCGCGCCGATCTCCCACGCCGCTGTGAGCCGGGCGCGGTATCGTTAATGGCCCTTTAGAATTGGACTGACGCAGCGCAAGGCGCGCGGCGGGGTTGCGCGCTATGTTTTCTCGAAGCTTGAACGGTGCCGTTCCGATATCCGGCGGCCCGCGTGTTCCGAGGAAACGATCGTGACTTCTGCCAATGCCATCCTGGACCAGTCGGAAGATGCCGTTGCAACCGTCGGCAAGCTGGTTCAATCCCCGCGTCTCCAGTGCCTCCTCAATCATTGGTCTGCGGCGCGCGGACAAAGGCTCATGCCAGGCTGGCCGCAGATCGATGCGACAGAGATCGCACCAGCCCTGTCGATCATCTGGTCCTGGAAGTATGACCGGGCGACGGATCGTTTCACCGGCCGGATTGCCGGCGATGAAATCCGCAGCATCATCGGGCGGCCGATCGCCGGGATGCCGATGAGCGAGTATTTCGCCGGCTGGAACTACGAGCAGATCTTTCTGCGCCATAGGCGGGTCGTCGCCGAGTCCGCGATTGCCGTGGAACGTGGACTGGTTTTCTTCCGGGATGATCACTGCGGGCTCGGCGAGCGCCTGATCCTGCCGCTTGCCGATGACGGCATCCATGGCGATGGCATCATCGGCGCCACCGCCTATCACCTGCAGCCCGCCTCGTTCGACGGCAGCAGTGACTTGCCGCAGCTCTACCAGAAATACCGCGCCATGCTGGGGGGCACCGCGACCCGATATTTCCCCTTGCATTTCTCGCCGCCGCAACGCGCGGCATTCCCCCAGCTGGCCGGGGGACAGGTCACATGGGGACAGGCCGCATGGGGAGGGGCCGCACAGGAACCGACCGCACAGGAGCAGGTGAACACGATCGCGGCGCAGTGAGGAGCGGAAGGCGGGGCGCTCCGATCGCCGCCGCGCCCAACCTCAGCAACCGGCGGCCCTGCTTTATCGGCCGACAGGTGGAAACAGGCGTTCCGCCGCCAGCGTCGGTTGATTGATATCAAATTAATATTTGCGCCCTACCTATATCCTTGCGCAGGCCCGCGGGGGGAGCGGGTATCAATCTGGTCGAATAAGATGGCTACTGGGGACGGGCATTTCGACGATTTCCTGGCGCGGATCCAGGCACCGGCCTTGATTGCCGTTGCCCGCCATTGGGGCGAGGCGCGCGCCGGTCAACGCATGCCGGCCTGGCGCGATATCGATCCGCTCAAGATCGTCCCCTATCTGCCGATCGTCTGGTCCTGGCGCTATGACCGGCAGAGCGAGCGCTTTACCGGCCGCCTGGCCGGCGATGCCATCACCCGCGCCTTCGGCCGTTCCCTGCGCGGCGCCGAGCTGAAAAGCTTTTTCGGCGATCGTTCGCCGATGGTCTTTGCCCGCTATCATCGGGTCGTCACCGAACCCTGCTTCTCGCGCGACAGCGGCGCCGTGTTTCGCCATGTCGATGGCGTCGGCGTGGGCGAGCGGATCATCATGCCCCTGGCCGACGACCATCAAAACGGCGACGGGGTCTTCGGCGCGACGACCTACGATCTATCGGCTCTGGCCACCGAGAATCCGGTCAATTACGTGTTCGACAGCCTGGAATACCTTCCGCTCTGACGCGGCCCCCGCGCCGGCCCTGTGTTGACTCTGCGCCTGGTCGCCACGTGGGCGGCCAGCCGGATGTCCTGCTCTGCGTGTCCGCCGCATCACGGCACCGTGAGTTCCAAGTCGTTTCTCCGGCGTCCCGGGGCCAAGCCCGCGTTGCAGGCGGATTGAACGCGCCGGCCGGCAAAATCCGACGCCGCGCATCCATGCGTTTTCGCTCAACAAGCTTTGATTGTGTGTACGGATTGATCACAGCGAGATCACACCGATATTGATATCTGTGTCGTGGATGCGAGGCAGGTGCCACGCACCGACAGGGCCCTCGGGCCTACTCTGTGAGGACAGAAAATGGAATCGATCAAGTCGAAACCCACTCGCCGTTCAATGCTCGGTCGCGTTGCGGCCGGATGCCTGGTCGCCGCAGGTTTCGCAATTGCTGCCGTCTCGCCGGCCATGGCGGATGGCTGGGACCGCGGCCACGGTCACTATGAACATGGCGGTGGCGGCTATTACGGTGATGGCTATCACGGTGGCGGTTATTACGGCGGCCCGCGGGTCGTTTACGTTCAGCCGCGTCCGGTGATCGTGCGTCAGGCCCCCGTCTATTATGCGCCGCAGCCGGTCTATGTCGCGCCGCCCCCGCCGGTCTACTATCAGCCGGCTCCGGTGGTCTATGCGCCGCCCTTGCTGAATGTCGTCATCCCGCTGCGCTTCCATTGAGCGCCGCCTAGTCTCAGCAAAGCCGCCCCGGTCGTCATGACCGGGGCGGTTTTTATTTGGAGCCGGCTGCTATATGGAACGCAGGCGCGTGGTCCCGGGTGAGAATGCAACCGCGACGTTTCATCAGTGATGGACTCGCGGCCAAGCCTGACATAGGATCGACTCACACAGGGAGTACCAGTTCCAAATCAGTAGCCTGGATTAGACGAAAGTCGAAGAAGTCGACTCGTCCGCATCCGGCCAGAACGCGCCCCGACCTCGTCAGATGACAGACCGGATATGCGTTCTTTGGCCGGATTGACGTCTCAATGAAGAAGAATGCCGCCCAATAGGGGGCGCGATTTGGCTGAATAGCTCATTTGGGAGGCAATCATGAGCACCAAACCAACTTCCTTTTCCCTGCGCCGCCGCAAGCTGCTCCAGGGCATCGCCGCGGTCGGCGCCCTGCAGGTGGCGTCGCCCTTCATCATCAAGGCGCGGGCCGATGAGCCGGTTAAATTTGGCTTCTGCGATCCCCTCACCGGCACCTATGCGGCCCTCGGCAAGAACGAGCAGCTGGGCGCCGAATATGCGGTCGAAGAAATCAATACCAAAGGCGGCATCCTCGGCCGCCAAGCCCAGCTCCTGGTCGAGGATTCGACCAGCGGCGACGTCGGCACGGCGGTGCAGAAGACCCGCAAGCTGATCGAACGCGACAACTGCGATTTCATTCTCGGCAACGTGAACTCGGCCATGGCCCTGGCGCTCGGCCAGACCACCAACGAGCTGAAGAGACTGCTGATCGTCACCGGCGGCCACACCGATGCGGTGACCGGCAAGGACTGCCATTGGAACGTGTTTCGCGTGTGCAACACGACGGCCATGGAAACCGGCGCCATCGCCTCCTCGCTGATCAAGAATGTCGGCAAGAAGTGGTATTACATCACCGCCGACTACGCCTTCGGACATACGCTGCAAAGCGGCTTCGAGAGCGCTTCGTCGAAGCTCGGCGGCGAGAAGCTCGGCGCCGATCTGACGCCGCTCGGCACCACCGATTTCAGCTCCTATCTGATCAAGGCCCAGGCCGCCGGGCCGGATGTGGTGATCTTCAATCTCGCCGGCGACGATATGGTCAACGCCCTGAAGCAGGCGGTGCAGTTCGGCCTCAATCAGAAATTCCGCCTGGCCGGTGCGCAACAGGAACTGGAAGCCCTGGAAGGCCTGCCGCCGGAAGCGCGGATCGGCAGTTGGGTCTTCGAATGGTATTGGCGCCAGAACAACGTGCCGCATCTCGACGAGTTCGTCGCCGGCATCAAGAAGAAGACCGGCAAGGTGCCGACGGCGCGCACCTGGTTCGGCTATGTCGCCGCCTGGACCTGTGCCCTGGCCGCCAACCAGGAAAAGACCCTCGACGCGGTCAAGCTGGCCAAGGCCCTGGAAGGCTTCAAGCTGCCGCCGGAAGTGGCCCTGATGCCGAACGATCCGACCTATGCGGCGGAGAACCACCAGCTGGTCGGCTCGCTCTATGTCGGCGAAGCCCAGGCCAGCGGCGCGGTGGATGAGGATCTTTTCAAGGTCTCCGAAGTCGTCGTCGGCAAGGATGTGGCGCCGCCCGCCGGCAGCAGCGGCTGCAAGCTGACCTGGCCGGCCTGATGAATGCGTGACGGGCGATCTCCCCGTAATGTTCCAGGGGGGATCGCCCGTTTTGCTTGAGGCATCAATGCGAAGCGGGGAGGCGCCGTGAGAAGTCGTCAAGAGAGCGTCAGCGTCACCGAAGGCGCCGCCGGAGGTCGGGGGCGCGCATGACACAGCTCATTCTGTTCAATGTCTTCAACGGCCTGATCGTCGGCGCCTTCTATGCGCTGATGGCGCTCGGCCTGTCGCTCATCCTCAATCTGAGCGGCGTCATCAACTTCGCCCATGGCGGCTTCCTGGCGCTCGGCGGCTATTTCGCCTATATGCTGATTCCCTTCATCGGCTTCTGGGGCGGCCTGCTCTTCGCGCCGCTGCTGGTTGCCGTGCTGGGCCTGGCGATCGAGCGGGTGCTGATCCGCCGCGTCTACGGGCGCGATCCGCTCTACGGCCTGTTGCTGACCTTTGGCTTGGCTTTCGTGCTGCAGGATGCCACGCGCTATTTCTGGGGCGCCCAGAGCCTGCCGTATCAGATCCCCGCCTGGCTCGCCTCGCCGCTCAGCTCGCAGCTCTTCTTCCTGACCGGCTACCGGCTCTTCATGATTGCGATCGTCGCCATCGCCGTGGTCGGCTTGTTCCTGATCCTCAACCGCACCCGGCTCGGCATGCGCATCCGCGCCGGCACGCTCGATCTCGACACCGTGTCGGTGCTCGGCGTCAATGTGCGGCTGCTGCGCAATGTGAACTTCGCCCTCGGCATCTATCTCGCCGGCCTGGCCGGCGTGCTGGCGGCCGGCATGCTGGGGCTGCAGCCGACCATCGGCGATTCGCTGATCATGCCGAGCTTCGTCGCCATCATCGTCGGCGGCCTCGGCAGCCTGCCCGGCACCCTGCTCGGCGGTTTGCTGATCGGTGTTGCTTCCGGTCTCACCACGGTGGTCTTCCCCTCGGCGACCGAGGCGGTCATGTATGTGATGATGGGTCTCGTCCTGCTGTTGCGGCCGCGCGGCCTGCTCGGCGACGAAGGGAGGTTGCAGTGAGCGGCGGCGTAACTCTTGGCGATCGCAACAAGCTGATCTGGAATGCCGTGGTCTGGCTGCTGCTGCTGACCATGCCCTACTGGATGCCCCTGACCGGCGGCTATACCGCTCTTGCCAGCCGCGTGGTGGTGCTGGCGCTGGCCGCCATGGCGCTGAACTTCCTGCTCGGCTTCACCGGCGTGCTCTCCTTCGGCCATGCTGCTTATTTCGGCCTCGGCGCCTACGGTGTGGGCATGACCATCAAATACCTGGTGCCCAGTACCGGGCTCGGCATCGTGGTCGGGGTCCTCATCGGCACGGTGGCGGCGGCGCTGATCGGCGCCTTGATCGTCAAGCTGCGCGGCGTCTATTTCGCCATGGTGACCATCGCCTTCGGCCAGGTCTTCTATTTCATCGCCTTCCGCTGGAACGCGGTGACCGGCGGCGATGACGGCCTCACCGGCTGGAAGCGCGTGCCGCTCGATCTCGGCTTCACCCAGATCGACATCCTCGGCAACGACAAGGCCTTCTATTACCTGGTGCTGTTCTGCTTCGCGATCAGCGCCGCGGCGATGGCCTTCATCCTGAAATCGCCGTTCGGGCGCACCTTGCTGGCGATCCGCGAGAATGAAAGACGGGCCCGCTTCCTCGGCATTCCGGTGGAACGCCATATCTGGCTCTCCTTCGTCATCTCCTGCTTCTTCGTCAGCCTGGCGGGGACGCTCTATGCGCTGCTCAACAACTTCACCGATCCCCGCGCCCTGCGCTGGGACCAGTCCGGCAATTTCGTCATCATGGCGGTGCTGGGCGGCATGCGCTCGTTCTGGGGACCGCTGATCGGCGCCATCATCTTCGTCGTGCTGCAGGATTACGTTTCCAGCCATACCGAGAACTGGATGTCGATCATCGGCGCCTTCTTCATGGCCGTGGTGCTGTTTTTCCCGCGCGGCGTTCTTGGCATGTTGAAACGGAAAAGCATCGCATGAGCCTGCTGCATGTCGACAATGTCTCGTGCCATTTCGGCAGCCTGATCGCCGTCAACCAGGTGTCGCTGCGCATCGAGCCCGGCGAATTGCGGGCCGTGATCGGACCCAACGGCGCCGGCAAGACCACCTTCTTCAACCTGATCAGCGGCTTCCTGCCGCCGACCAAGGGCCGCATCATGCTCGACGAGCGCGACATCACCGCCTTGTCGCCGCAGCGCCGCGTCGCCATGGGCATGGCCCGCACGTTCCAGATCACCGAGATCTTCCCCGAACTGACGGTGCGCGAGAATCTGCGCATCCCGGTGGAGATCGCCGATGGCCATCGCCTCAGCCCCTTCCTGTCGCGCAGCGCCGCTGCCCGCGTGAAGGCCGAGACCGAGGAATTGCTGGAGATGAGCGGCCTCGACAAGAAGGCTGACCGGTTGGTCGGCGAGCTCTCGCATGGCGACCAGCGCGCCACCGAGATCATGATGTCGCTGGCCCTGAAGCCCCGCCTGCTGCTGCTCGACGAGCCGACCGCCGGCATGGGCGACCAGGAGACCTATGACATCACCCGCCTCATTCGCAAGCTGCACCGCGATCGCAATCTGTCGATCATCCTGATCGAGCACGACATGCGCGTCGTCTTCCATCTGGCCGACCGCATCATGGTGCTGGCCGAGGGTGCCGCCCTGGCGGAAGGAACGCCGGCCGAGATCGCCGCCAATGAGCGGGTCCAGGCCGCCTATCTGGGGACCGCAGCATGAGCAGCGACAAGGTCATTCTCGAGGCCGCCGGCCTGCAGACCTATTACGGCAAGAGCCATATCCTGCAGGGCGTCAGCCTGATGGTGCGCGAGGGCGAGATCGTCACTCTGCTCGGCCGCAACGGCGCCGGCAAGACCACCACCCTGCGCAGCCTGATCGGCCTCACCCCGCCGCGCCAAGGCACGGTGGCGCTGGACGGCCAGGACGTGACGCGCCTGCCGCCCTTCCGCATCGCCCAGGCCGGGCTCGGCTATGTGCCGGAGGGCCGCAAGATCTTCCCGACCCTGACGGTCGAGGAGAATCTGAAGGTGCCGATCGACCGTCCCGGCCCCTGGACCATCGAGCGCGTCTATCAGCTTTTCCCGCGCCTGCAGGAGCGCCGCCTCAACAAGGGCCGGCAGCTCTCCGGCGGCGAGCAGGAGATGCTGGCGATCAGCAGGGCGCTGCTGCTCAACCCGAAGGTGCTGCTGCTCGACGAGCCGTCGCAGGGCCTCGCGCCCTTGATCGTGCAGCAGGTCTTCAACATCGTCGCCTCGATGCGCGCGGAAGGCATTTCCGTGCTGCTGGTCGAGCAGAATGTGCGCGCTGCGGTGGCCATCGCCGATCGCGCCTATGTGCTCGATGACGGCAAGATCGTCTATGAAGGACCGGCCGCCGAATTCGCCGCCGACGAGGAGCGGGTGCGCGCTCTGGCCGGCGCCAGCGCGGAAAGTTGGGATACCGGCGACCATGCGGTAGCGGCGCCGCTCTGAGCCGACTCTATTCAATATGATAGAGGGCGATTCACGTTTTAAGTGGAAGCCAACCAGCTGCCACTTAAAACGATCACGCTCTCGGAAGCCTCGTCCGCGAACGCGTCTTCAGATTCGCGGCCCGTTCCCGACAGCCTTTATTTCTTGGCGCTTTCCACCGAAGCCATGCTCTCGAACACGCCGTCGCGGAAAATCAGCGCATGCATCAGCGCCGCGCCGAGATGGGCGAGGAAGAGGGCGAAGAGCAGCAATGCCAGCACGGTATGCGCCGTCCGTAGCACCGCATAAAGCGCCACGTCATGCGGCAGGATCGGCGGCAGCTGCAGCGCGCCATAGAGAATGATGGGATCGCGCGCCGCCGAGAGCATGCCCCATCCCACCAGCGGCAAGGCAAACATCAGCACATAGAGCAGAACGTGCGAGGCATGGGCGGCGGTCCGCTGCCAGCCCGGCATGGCCGCCGGCAGGGGCGGCGCCGGATGGCGCAGCCTGTTGATCAGGCGGATCGCCGCCAGCACCAGGATGGCGATCCCCAGCGGCTTATGCAGGCTCACCAGCCAGTGATAATCGCCGAAAGAGGCGACCATCCCGATGCCGATGAACAGCATGGCGAGGATAAGGATCGCCATCAGCCAATGAAGCAGGCGCGAGAAGGCGCTGAATTGCTGATGCTGCATTGTCGGGTCCTGCGTCATCGCGGCGCTCCGTTCGATCATGATGCCCGCTCCATCACGGTGCCTTGGCGGTTTCGTTGAGCTGGACGGCGCTCGGTACTTTCTCCTCGCCGGCACGGCGGGTGAAGGACCGCGCATAGGCGGCCGACCGGGCGCTCAGCAGCGGATCGTCGGAGCCTTCGATGCCGGCCGGCAGCACCAGCGGATCGTAATTGATGTCGCGGCAATTGCCCGGCCCTTCGCTCTCCATATGGTCGATGGTCAGCGTACCGACATCGACCTTTTCGCGGCTGTCCGGCCAGACGATGGTCGCGTCATTGGTGGGGTCACCTGCCTGACCGATGGTGACGACCAGATGCCACTGCACCGGACCCTGGCTGAGCCGCTGGCCCAGCGCCTCGAACAGATAGTTCTTATCGGCCGAGGGCGCCTGCTCGGCTTCCGCCACGAACGGGTCGACGGCCACCATCGACCAGCGCACCGGCGTTACCGTGCCATCGGCTGCCACGAAACGGAAGGCATCGAGGCCGTTATAGCTGGCATTGGCGAAGCCGGACGAAAACGGCTTTGCGCCGATCGTCTGCAGGGCCTGCGCGGTCTTGGGATGGCTGCCGAAATAGGCTTTGACCTTGTCCGGGTCCGGCTTGCCGGTCGCCGGGTCGGGCGTGGTGGCGACCAGCAGGTCATACAGATCCTCCGGCATGGCGAAGGGAAAAACCGGGATGTCGTTCATGCCGGTGCGCCATTCCTCGCCATCGGCGGGGCGGAAACTCAGCGCCATGCTGCGGACGACCTTCGGCCCGTCGGGGGTATCGGGCATGGCGCTCGCCAAGGCGAAGCGGCCGATCACCGGCACATTGCCGGCCTGGAAGATCACCGCCTTGGAAAGACGCACGCCCTGGCCATTGCTGACGAAGCTGCCGGTGATGCAGACGCCCTTGGAATGGTTGCGGCGGAAGCCCGGATGGGGACCGTTCGCCTGTTCGAAGGCATCGACGATGCGGGTCGGCGTCAACGCATGGGGCGAGAGCCAACCAGCGACGGCGGCGAAAACGACGGCAATGACGAGCACGATGATGCCGATCGCCGCCAGCCGCAGCAGCGCTGCCTTGTCACGTGGCGACGGCAATTGATACCGTGCGGAAGGCCCTGGATCGGTTGCCAATCCTCTGCTCCCTATTTGGTGAAACGCAAGATTCTGAGTGACGCGTGGGATTCAATAACGCATGGGCTTGAAGTAGCAATGGCCAGCCCGGCATGCGGGCAGGCATAGGTCCGGCGAACGCCGATGCCGATACCCTCTAGACGCCAATCTGCATGTTTTATTCCGGCTCTAATTCGCGTGTATCGTTGAAGCGCCCGGCGGTCTTTTCCCGGCGGTCTCCCCCGGCCCGGCACCCCTCTCGCATTGGAGAATAAGCCTGTCCCGGCCGGCCGTAAACCATATCGGTCGCCTGACGATGTTAATCCGCATGAATTATTTCAACCGGCGGCCGTCCCCGCGGGATCGCCTGCCTGGGATCGCCCGCCTGGGATCGCCCCCGGGATGCTACGGGACCGGTCACCGCCCCCGTCCCGGCAGCCCACCCCACCCGGCCACCGGGTCAATCGATGTCGACCACGACCGCGACGTGATCGGAGGGCTGGGTCCAGCTGCGCATGGGCCGCAGGATTTTGGCGGCTTTCAGGCGCGGCTGCAAAGCGGGGGTGGTCCAGACATGGTCGAGCCGGCGGCCGCGGTCGTTCTTCTCCCAATCCGGCGAGCGATAGCTCCACCAGGAAAAGAGCTTCTCCGGCGCCGGCGTGAAATGCCGCACCGCGTCCTGCCAGTGCCCGGCCTTCTGCATCGCCGTCAGCTTCTCGACCTCGATCGGCGTATGGCTGACGATCTTCAAGAGCTGCTTATGCGACCAGACGTCGTCCTCCAGCGGGGCGACATTCAGGTCCCCCACCATCACCGCCTTGCGGGTCTTCTTCTGTCCGCTGAACCAGTCCTTCATCTCGTCGAGGAACTGCAGCTTGTGGGCAAATTTGACGTTCAATTCCGGGTCGGGAATGTCGCCGCCGGCGGGGATGTAGAAATTGTGCAATTCGACGTCGCCGCCCAGCACCACGACGCCGTGGCGGGAATCGGCCTTCCGGCACCAGTCCTGCGGATCGCGTGCCTGGAACGGCAGCTTGGACAGGATGGCGACGCCGTTATAGCCCTTCATGCCATGGCGCAGCACATGGGGGAAACCCAGCGCCTGGACATCCTCCATGGGAAATTCGCTGTCCTGCACCTTGATCTCCTGCAGGCAGACGACATCCGGCGCCTCCTCCTGAACGAGGCGGCGCAACAGATCGAGCCGCAGGCGAAGCGAATTGATGTTCCAGGTGACGAGACGCATGATGACTCCCAAAAGCGGTGCGCGCCGACGCAGGCAGGCGGTCGCAGCCGCGCCTTCTTAGCGGGAAAACGGCGCCGGGAAAACCCGATTGAGGCGCGGCGGCACCTTGCAGCCTCCGGCCGAACGCTGCCGCCGATTGCATGTCCTGGCGGCGCGGCGCCGGGGTCGGTTTTGTGATCGCCGCTCTTCATTCTTTCTTCGTAAATCGATCGCAGACTGAGGCAGACGAAACGCCGCCTGCCGGTCGCACGCGACCGCTACCCAAAGCAGACGGTTCCGATGCCGGGGTTGCCCCAAAGCAGCCCGGACATTGACCGGATCATGGAGGATCTGATCATGCGCCATCCCCAAGCAGCTTCCCGCCGCCGCGCCCGCGCCGTTGCCGCCACCGCGACCCAGGTTCCGCTATTGCCGGCCGTGACCGGCCTGCTGCTGATCCTCGCCGCCGCGCTGCTGCTCCATATCGGCTGACCGCCGCGATTTGTCGTCCTTCCATGCGCGACCGATGCCGGTCCCGTCGGGTTGCCCGGCGCAGCGGTTTTGCAGCGCCAAATCGCTTTTTCACATTTGCCGCGGTCGCAATTCCAGCCTGTAATTGAACGGCTTTTACGAAATCTTTCGATTTCTTCCCCATCATCTGCCGCATCATTCGTGATGGCGGCGCTGCCTCCGGCACCGCTGCGGCGGCGATCGATGAGCGCGCAAGTGGGCATGGCCCGGGCTGGGTTGATGGCATCAATGGCGTATCCGGAAACGATTGCCCCCGATGGTGGCGCGGACACCGCCGCTACCCGGCGCAGGCCGCGTATCCATCAGCGTATCCACAGGCGGGATGACCGCCCCTTGCGGCCGACCGATTGGCTGATCATGGCGGCGTTCGCGCTGGCCGTGCTCGGCAGCCTCGCCTATGCCTCGCTGAAGCCGCGTCACCTGGCGGGTGAAACGCTCGGCGTTCTGGCGATCGGCGGCTCGCATGACGCCGCTTTGGCGGCGGTTGTCGCCGCCGGCGGCCTCGTGCTGCGCGATGGCGAACTGACCGGCAGCGTGGTCGCCCGCGCGCCTGATGACGGCTTCGTCGATCGATTGCGCCGGGCCGGTGCCAATCTGATCTACCGCATCGACCGCAGCGTGAACTGCGCTGGCGCTCGATAGCAGAACCCGCTGCGCCAAGCGCCTGTCCGTGGCCCCGGCGGCGGCGCAGACGGCCCAGCAAAGGAGAGAAGAGACAATGGATCTCTTGACGTCGATCCGCAGCCAGACGGCCCGCTTTCTGGTGTGTTACCTCTGGCTTCACCTGCCGATCGCCATCGTCAGCGCCTGGCTGGCCGGCACCGGCCTGCTGCTGCCGGCGATCCTGTCCCTGGTCCTGGCCGGCACCGCCACCGCGGCGCATTTCCTGATGCCGATGGCGCCGGCCCGGCTGCTGATCTCGGCAGCTTTGATGCTGGAAGTCGCGGTGCTGGTTTTCTGCCTTGCCGGCAGCGCTTGGCAGATCGACATGCATATGTATTTCTTCGCCGCCCTTGCCATGCTGACGCCGTTCTGCGACTGGCGCGCCATTATCGCCGGCACGCTGGTGGTGGCCTTGCACCACCTCATCCTCAACTTCGCCTTGCCGCTGGCGGTCTTTCCCGGTGGCGGCAATCTGCTGCGCGTCATTCTCCATGCCGTCATCCTGCTGACCGAGGCAGGCACGCTGATCTGGCTCAGCCAGCAGCTGGTCCGCGCCTTCCTGCAATCGGCCGAAGCCTTGACCAAGGTGGAAGTAGCCAATCGCGAAATCCAGGCCTTGGCGGCGCGTGACGGCGATCGGCGGGCGCAGGCCGAAGCCGAGCGCAAGCGCGTGCTGCAGGATCTGGCGGTCGATTTCGAACAGGCGGTGGGCAGCGTCGTCCAGCATGTGTCGCAATCCACCGCCAGCCTCAATCAATCGGCCGCCGGCATGCGCCAGGCGGTACAGCAGACGGCAGGCGAATCCGACAGTGCCGCAAATATCGCCGCCAATACCACCGGCCACGCCCAGACCATCGCCGCCGCCGCCCAGCAGCTCTCCGCCTCGGTGCATGAGATCAGCCGCCAGGTCTCGCAGGCGGCCGCGATCAGCGACCGGGCGGTGAGTGAAGCCAGCCGGACCAACGGCGCCGTGGCCGAGCTTTCGGCGGCGGCCTTGCGGATCGGCGATGTCATCAAGCTGATCAGCGACATTGCCGGCCAGACCAATCTGCTGGCCCTCAATGCCACGATCGAAGCGGCGCGCGCCGGCGAGGCCGGCAAGGGCTTCGCCGTGGTGGCGGGCGAGGTCAAGAGCCTGGCATCGCAGACGGCGCGGGCCACCGAAGATATCTCGGCGCAGATCAACGCGATCCAGACGGCGACGCGGGATTCGGTGGCGGCGATCGGCGCCATCGAAACCACCATCCGGGAGATCAGCGCCGTCTCCGGCGCGATCGCCCAGGCGGTCGATCAGCAAACCGCGGCAACCCAGGAAATTGCCCGTACGGCGCAGCAGGTATCGTCACAAACCGAGCAGAGCGCGCATTCCATCGCCATCCTGCAGCAGCGCGCCAACGAGACCGGCGGCACCGCCGACCAGGTTCTCACCAGCCTCGTCTCACTGGATGGCCAGTTCGCGATTCTGCGCCAGCAGGTGGAGCGGTTCTTGAAAACAGTACGCGCTGCCTGACGCGGTGCCGCACCGGGATATGACGAATCCGTGGCAGAGCGGTCAGCTCGGTGTCAGGTGGACGAAAAGGGGCTGCGGCTTAGGCAAAGTCCAGATGTGCAGAACGCCCGGCCAGGGGAAGACCGGGCGTTCCAGTTCTCCGTAGTCGGAGGCCAACTGCGGTGGGGGAGACCGCTGGTTGGCGACTGCAGCCATTGCAGCTGCAGCCATACTGTTTACTCATTTGGTGCAGCCAGAGATCATTTCAACGCGTGATCGGGAAATTCTATGCATGGCTGTCGGCACATCACTGCATAGCGGCCAGGCCCTTGCAAATCAGGCACTTCTCGGCCTCGACGAGACTGCGGCCGGAGACCATTTCATCCCGCTCTCGCATAATCGTGATCGACGCGGTATCGGCGGGATCAGGCCGCGGGACGACGCGTCGTCCCCCGCCGTTGTTCAGCGTATTTGCGAGCTGCCAGCCCGAATGCTTTGAACAACTTGAGTGAATCTTCGTTCTCCGTCGCGCGGTATTCGGGATGCCACTGGGTGCCGATGGCAAAACCCGGGTAATCCTTCACGCTGACCGCCTCGACCACGCCGTCTTCCGCCCGGCCCTCCACGACCAGCCGCTCGGCCAGCCGGTCGATACCCTGCCAGTGCACGGAATTGACCAGGGTGCGGGTCTTGCCAAGCAGCCGCGCGAACACGCCTTCGGGAGCGAAATCCACCGGATGGGCGGGCTGATAAACGGTCTCGTAATCCGCGCCGGCCGGGGCGCGGTGATCCTGATGTCCGGGCACCTCATGGATGCGGGTATAGAGGCTGCCGCCGAGCGCCACGTTCAATTCCTGGAAACCCCGGCAGATGCTGAAAATCGGCACCTCGCGGGCAAGGGCGGCGCGCACCAAAGGCAGGGTGATGGCATCGCGGCCAGGATCCTGCGGGCTTTCCGGCCGGTCCGGCGCGCCGCTGTAATGATGCACGGCGATATTCGACGGGCTGCCGGTAAAGAGCACGCCGTCGACATGATCCAGCAGCGCCGCCGGTGCGATGGCTTCGCCAAGCGCCGGAAAGGACAACGGATAGCAACCCGCGGCCTCGATCACCGCCCGCAGGTACTTGTCGCCGACCGTATGATAGTCCTGGCCGTCGACATGCTTGATGCACATCGGCACGGCAATGATCGGGGCGTCGTTTGGTAACTGCATGATGGGCGGCCATTAAGTTGTCGATGCTGGATATGTAGCAATCGGCCCCGCCAGCGCCAAGCGACAGCGCTGCGTGACTGACCTGCAGCAATGCAGGGAGCGGCGGCGCCCCGCTGGCACCCCCGATTAACGCTTTATTTGCCGAACGGCCTCGGCTCGGTTCGGCCGGGCTCCGCGCGCGCGGCTTCGCCCGGCAGCGGGCCAGGCAGGATGACGCTGACCCTGGTGCCGGCATTGGGCGTGCTTTCGATCTCCAGCTGCCCGCCATGCAGTTCCGTCAGCATTTTGGCCAGGGAGAGGCCGAGGCCGGTGCCGCGATGCCGCCCGGAAACGGCGCTGTTGACCTGGCCGAAGGGGTCCAGGGCGGTGGCGATCTCCGCGGCCGACATGCCGATGCCGGTATCGCTGACCGTCAGCCGGCTGCCGCCGCCGTGACCATGGCACCGCGCCTCCAGCGTGATGGCGCCGCCCGCCGGGGTGAATTTCACCGCATTGGACAGCAGATTGATGATGACCTGCTTCAGCGCCCGCTCATCGCCGAACACCGACCGCAAGTCATCGTCCACCCGCACGGTGAGCGAGCTGCCGGCGGCCTCGACCAGGCCGGACACCAGGCGCCGGCTGCTATCGGTCAGTACCTGCGGATCGAGCGCTTCCGGCTGCAAGTCGACCTTGCCGGCCTCGATCTTGGAAATATCGAGAATGTCGTTGATGAGGGTCAGCAGATGGCCGCCGCTCTCATGGATGATCTGTGCATACTCGCCATAGACCGGCGGGGCGATCTCGCCCAGCGTGCCGCGGCGCATGACGTCGGAAAAGCCGATGATGGCGTTGAGCGGCGTGCGCAGCTCGTGGCTCATATGGGCGAGGAAGGAAGACTTGGCGCGACTGGCCGCTTCCGCCTCCTGCTGGGCCGCCCGCAGGTCGCTGGTCTGGCGCTCCAGCTTCGCCTGGCTCTCTTCCAGCTGCCGTTGATAGAGCTTGGTGTCGGTGACATCGACCTCGGTCACCAGCCGTGCCGGCGCGCCAGTGGCGGCATCGTGGCAATCGCGGGCGGTGATGGCATGCCAGCGCTCTCCTGCCGCCGTATGGATGCGGGCGACCAGTTTGGCCTCGCCCAGGGCGCTTATTTCACCCAGCATCTGGCCATAGGCATGAGCGTCGACGAAACGGCTGCCAAGCGGCATGCCCTGGTCCAGCTCCGCGCGCGGCGCGGCGCTGCGGGCCGCCGGATTGCGATAGAGCGGCAGGCCGGCGAGATCGTAGAGCGTGATCATCACCGAGGTATGCAGCAAGGCCTCGGCGCTGCGCAGGGTCTCCGGTGTCTCGTTGAACGCGGAGATGCCCTCGCAAAACAGCGCCATGCGCCCGTCCGGCAGGCGCAGCCCGCTATAGATGACATGCAGGGTGCGGGGCTGGCCTTGCGGATAAAGCGTCCACACTTCCGAGAAGCTGGCGTCCCGGCGCTCGAAATCCTCGCGATATTGCAGCAGGCGGGCGGCGACCGAAGGCGACATATCGCTACCGAGATCGCGGGCCAGCAATTCGCCCAGATCCGGCGCCCGCCATAATTCCAGTGCGGCGGCATTGCCCCAGAGCACCCGTTTCTGGTCGAAGTCGAAGACCCAGATCGGCGAACGCAGGCGTTCATAGGCCGCACTGAAGCGCTGCTGCAGGTCGCGCTGGATCGATGTCAATGTCGCCGCGGCCGCGCTATGCGCCCAGCCACCCGCAGACGTGGTCTCGCCGGTCATATCACCGCCGTCATGGCGCGCATGCCCATCGGCACCCGCGCTCCTAAGCCCCAACCATCCCAGTATACAAGCGGAAATAAGCGGCTGGCCACGGGGAAGCGGCGGCATCGGCGAAATCGGAATAAAACGCCATGCGTGATGGCGGCCACGGTGCCGTCAGGACTCAATCCCTGAAAGCCGCGCTGCGTCGCGACGCTCTACCACTATCAAGAGAACTTGTGTCCGCTCAAACGGCTGACCGGCGGTGTCTGTGCCGTCACCGGTTCTTGCTGCGCTTCTGCGGGGTCGCGAAAAGCTCGTTGGCGAGCTGGACCCCGAAGCGGGCGTCATAGAGCCCGACCTGGACCTGCTGGTTCTTGTTGTCGGTGATGGTCCATTGCCGCAGTTCCAGCGGCCGGTCGCCGAATTCCAGCACCACGCTGCCGGCATCCGGCTCGTCGGTCTGCACCAGCCCGACCTGGAAAGCGCCCGGCGCCCGCTTGAACGACGTCAGGGTGACGTCGCTGCCGTTCAGCTTGACCTTGTCGCGCAGCAGGAACCACATCGGCGACAGGTTGAGCGGCACCTGGTTGAGGTTGTTCAATTCCGCGTCGTAATAGCTGAGGGCGATGCCGTCGGCGACCAGGATCACCTTGCTGGGGGGATCATATTCGACCCTGAGGCGGCCCGGCCGGCGCAGGTAGATCTTGCCGAAGACCAGACCCTGATTGGCGGAATACTGCTGAAAGCGCGCCTCGACCGATTTCAGGTCGTTCAGATACTGCTCGATCCGGTCGACATCCTGCTGGTCTTCCGGGCTGAGCTGGGCCTGTTGGGGCGCCGCCTTGGCCAGGGCCGGCGCAGTGCTGCCGAACCAGGCGGCCCCTCCCGCCAGGCTGCAGGTGGCAGCGGCCGAGAGCTGCAGGAAGCGACGGCGGTCAAAAGTCGATGCGGTCAAGATAAGTCCATTCTGCTGTCGATACGAAGCCGCCGGCGATATGCGCGGTGGCGGCGCCTACCAGTTGCCGGGGCGCCATCAGGTGCCAAAGGGTGCTGCCGTGAGGGTTGCCGCCGCGAAAGGCCGGGTCGGGATCGGCTCAATCCGCGTCGATATTGCGGGCGAGAACCTCGCGCTTGCCGACGTGATTGGCACTGCTGACAACGCCTTCCTTCTCCATCCGCTCGATCAGACGGGCGGCACGGTTATAGCCGATCTGCAGATGGCGCTGCACGAAACTTGTCGATGCCTTGCGCTCCCGGCAGACCAGGGCCACCGCCTGATCATATAGGTCGTCGCCCGAGCCGCCACCAGCGCCCGGCGTCACATCTTCGCTATCAAGGCTTTCCTCTTCCTCGGTCACTTCCTCGACATAGGCCGGCTCGCCCTGCTCCTTCAGGAACCTGACAATCGTCTCGACTTCCTTGTCCGAAACGAACGGACCATGAACACGAGTCACCCTGCCGCCATTGGCCATATAGAGCATGTCGCCCTGGCCCAGCAGCTGTTCGGCCCCGGTCTCGCCGAGAATGGTGCGGCTGTCGATCTTGGTGGTGACGTGGAAGCTGACCCGGGTCGGGAAATTGGCCTTGATGGTGCCGGTGATGACATCCACGGAGGGCCGCTGCGTCGCCATGATGATGTGGATGCCGGCGGCGCGCGCCATCTGCGCCAGGCGCTGGATGGCGGCCTCGATATCCTTGCCGGCGACCAGCATGAGGTCGGCCATTTCGTCGACCACGACGACGATGAAGGGCAGCGGATTGAGATCGTAGGGCTCTTCCTCGTAGATCGGCTTGCCGGTCTCGGGGTCGAAGCCGGTCTGCACCCGGCGGGTCAAGTTCTCGCCGGCGATGCGCGCCTGCTCCAGGCGCTGGTTGTAGCCCTCGATATTGCGCACACCGAGCTTCGACATGGAGCGGTAGCGGTTCTCCATTTCGCGCACGGTCCATTTCAGGGCGACCACAGCCTTCCTGGGTTCCGTCACCACCGGCGAAAGCAGATGCGGGATGCCGTCATAGACGGAAAGCTCCAGCATCTTCGGATCGATCATGATGAACTTGCACTGGTCGGGGGTGAGCCGGTAGAGCAGCGACAGGATCATGGTGTTGATGGCGACCGATTTGCCGGAGCCGGTGGTGCCGGCGATCAGCAGATGCGGCATGCGGGCAAGGTCGACCACGATCGGCGCGCCGCCGATATCCTTGCCGAGGGTCAGGGCCAGCTTGCTCTGGGTCGATTGATAGCTGTCGTCTTCGAGCAGTTCGCGAAGCGCCACGCTCTCGCGCTGGCGGTTCGGCAACTCGATGCCGATCACCGAGCGGCCGGGGACCACGGCGATGCGCACCGAAACCGCGCTCATCGAGCGGGCGACGTCGTCGGCGAGGCTGACCACGCGGCTGGTCTTGGTGCCGGGTGCGGGCTCCAATTCGTAGAGGGTGACGACCGGGCCCGGGCGCACTTTGACGATCTCGCCCTTGACGCCGAAATCATCGAGCACGGTCTCCAGCAGGCGGGCGTTCTTTTCCAGGCTTTCCTCATTGATCTTCTGCACGGCGGCATTGGCGCTCGGCCGCGCCAGCAGATCATGCGGCGGCAGTTCGAAGCTGCTTTCCTCGAGCGCGAGGCTCGGCTGCACCGTCGCCCTTTTGGCGGGTTTGGCCGGCTTCTCGCGGGCGGCAGGGGGTGCCACCAGATTGCGGGTGCGGACCGAAGGCTGCTGCAGCGAAGGTTGCTCGAAAGCGGGCTCGTCGTCGTCGGCCCGCGCGGCAACACGGGTATTGAAGCTGCGTCCGCTCTGCGCTTCACCGTCGTCATCGAAATGCGGTTCGCGCCGGCTGCCATCGCCGCCGCCAACGAGGCGACCGCCCAAGGCGAAGAGCCGGCGGTGCCAGGGCGCGGATGCGGCGTCGGTCGCGTCGTCGTAGCCGGAGCGATCGGAGCCGGAGCGATCGGGTCCGGGACGATCGGGTGTGGTGGCGATCAGGCCGCGTCCCCGCCTTTCGATGACCAGGCTGACCTTGCGGCCGGCGCTGGCGACATTGCGGCCGAAGCGCAGATACGAATGCAGGCCGATGCCCAGCGCGAAATAGAGGGCAATGAGCGCCAGCAGTCCCGCCAGGCTCGCCGGCAGCAGACTCGGCGATCCGAACAGGCTCGGCACGCCGACGGCCAGCAGCAGGCCGCTCAGGCCTCCTGTTGTAGGTTGGCGAACGGCGGCGGCAGGCGTTGCCGTCTGGGCGGCGGCGGTCGCATCGCCGGCGGCGAGGCCGCTATTGAGCCCGGCGGTGCCGTCGATCAGCAGATGGCCGGCAAAGCCGCCAAGTCCTGCCTTCCAGGGCCAAGCCGGCGCCATGACCGTGGTTCCGGCCGCGGTGGCGACGGGTTTCGCATCCTCGGCCGGCAGGCCCGCCGCCGCCATCGCCAGCAGAATCGCCGCCACCGGCACCAGGGTCAGGCGCAGCCACCACAAGGCGAGGCTGCGCTGCCGGACCAGGCGCCAGCCCCAGGCGATCGGTGCCGCGAACAGCACGAAGACGCCGAGCCCGAGACCCTGCAGGGCGAAATCGGCGATATAGGCGCCGATCGGTCCCATCAGATTGCGGGTCGGCTGATCGACCGCGCGGTTGAAGCTGGGGTCGCCGCCGGAAGCACTGAGGAAGGCCAACAGCAAAGCGAGGCCGAGAATGATCAGCGCTGCACCCAGCGCCTCTGCCAGACGGCGCTGCAGGAAGCCGCGAAAGCCGCCGACCGGCATCGACTGCACGTGATCAACCATGGAGAGCCCCCTCCTCTGCAATTCCACTATCTCCGGCCCGCGCATCCGATCCTTTACGCGCCGCGATCGTTCCTGCCGGCGCGGCCGCAGATGCTAACCTGCGGCGCGGCCGGCCGTTCCCGGTCCGGTTCGGCGATGCCGCCGGATACCTCATGCCAGCGGCTTGCCGAGAAAATCGGCCAGCACGCCGGCCATCCGTTTCAGCACCGGCTCCATATCGGCCGGCTCATAGACCAGGGCGACGCGGATGTAGCGCTGGCCGGGATTGTCGCCGTTTGCGTCGGGCCGGGCCATATAGCCGCCGGGCAGCACCTTGATCGCCGCCCGCCGCCACAATTCCACCGTCGCGCGTTCGCCGTCGCCGACATCGAGCCACAGGAAGAAGCCGCCGCCGCTGCGCACCTCGCCGAAGATCGGCCCGAGGATCTTCTGGGCGAGATCGAAACTCTGCCGGTAGCGGGCGCGATTGGCGATCACATGCGCTTCGTCGCCCCACAGCGCCGTCGCCGCCGCCAGGATCGGGTAAGGCTGGGCGACGCCGCCGTAATTGACCAGCTGGATCTGGCGCTTGATAAGCGCGGCATCGCCGGCGATGAAGCCGGAACGCAGGCCGGCGCCGCTGGAGCGCTTGGAGAGAGAATGGAAAACCAGCAGCTTGTCGAGGCTGCCGCCGAGATCGCTGGCGGCGCCGAGGGCGCCGGCGGGCGGCGCGTCGAGATAGATCTCGGCATAGCATTCGTCGCTGGCGAGCACGAAATCATGCCGGCGGGCCAGTTCCAGCCAGGATTTGAGATAGCCGGCATCGGCGACCGTGCCCTGCGGGTTGCTGGGCGAGCAGATATAGGCCAGCACCGTGCGCCTGAGGATATCGGCTGGGATATCGGCGATCACCGGCAGGAAATTGTTTTCCACCCGGGCCGGCAGGAAATAGGGCTCGGCGCCGGCCGTCGCGGCGGCCCCGGCATAGACGTGGTAGAACGGGTTCGGCATCAGCACGACGGGGCGCTCGCCGCCCTGATATTCGGGCACCACCGACAGCGCGATGTGGAACAGGGCCTCGCGGGTGCCGGCCACCGGCAGCACGTTCTGATCCGCATCCAGCATGTCCGCCGGCAGGCCATAGCGCCGGTCGAGCCAGGTCTTCACCGCTTGGCGGAAGGCCTCGTTGCCGGTCGCCAGCGGATACTTGCCCCAGCTGCCGGCGGCTTCCGCCACCTTCTCGGCCACCATGGCCGGCGGGGTGAATTGAGGTTCGCCGACCGATAACAGAAACGGCGTATTGCCGCCGCCCGGGGTGACGTTTTCCAGCAATTTATTGAGCCGTGTGAAGGGATGAAACTTCATCAGCGACTCGAGTCGGTCGACGGCCATTCTTACCTTCGTCCGAGTCGCGGAGAACGGAGGGCGGAATCTTCAAAGATTCCAATCAGCGACTCGGGCGCCTCTTCTGAGTACAAAACAGAAACCGCATTTACTACTTAAGCAACGCGCCGCAACGGATTGTATTTGCTAATTTTCCGACCCACAAGCGCGTTCTGGTTCGGCATTCTGCAATCGTTCCGATTCAGTTCCCCTGTCGCTTTTCAACCAAACACACCACGCCTTCAAGCAACGCAAACGCAAATTACGTTGCCGCTTCCGGCGCCAAAAAGCAAACGGCGCCCTGCGGGATAGCCGCCGGACGCCGCCAATTCAATCCTGTCGCGTGGCGTGACGATGATGGGCCGCTAGATGATCGGCCGTTATTTGTGATGCGCCGTGGTGAGGAACTGCTTCAGCCGGTCCGATTTCGGATTGGCGAAGACTTCCTTGGGATTGCCCTGCTCCTCGATGCGGCCCTGATGCAGGAAGATCACCTTGTTGGCGACCTCGCGGGCAAAGCCCATCTCGTGGGTCACCACCATCATGGTGCGGCCTTCCTCGGCCAGCTGGCGCATGACGCGCAAGACCTCGCCGACCAGCTCGGGATCGAGCGCCGAGGTCGGCTCGTCGAACAGCATCACCTTGGGTTCCATGGCGAGCGCGCGCGCAATCGCCGCCCGCTGCTGCTGACCGCCGGACAGATGGCTCGGATAATGGTTGCGCTTGTCGGCGATGCCGACCTTGGCGAGCAGCTTCTCGGCCCGTTCGATGGCGTCCTTCTTCGGCAGCTTGAGGACATGGATCGGGGCTTCGATGACATTTTCCAGGATCGTCATATGCGACCACAGATTGAAGCTCTGGAACACCATGCCGAGCGAAGCGCGGATGCGGTCGACCTGCTTGTGATCGGCCGGCTCCGCTTTGCCGGCCTTGCCGGCTTTCATGCGAATAAGCTCGCCGTTCACGTATACATGGCCGGAATCAGGTGTTTCCAGCAGGTTGATGCAGCGTAAGAGCGTGCTTTTGCCCGAACCGCTGCTGCCGATCATGGCGATCACGTCGCCGGTTTCGGCGGTTACGGACACGCCCTTGAGAACTTCCAGCTCGCCGAAACGCTTGTGGAGATCCTCCACGACCAGCGCCGCTTCCGCCATCTTTTGCTTCCCTGTCCAGACCAAGTTTCTGACATCGCCTGGATTTTCATTATTTTACGGCGATGCAATTGGGTTTGGTTATGCCGGTTTTGGCTGCCCCTGCCAAGGCGGATTTATGCCAGGCCGCGATTGATTGCGGTAGCACGCGTCGCGTGAGCCGGCGGCTTGTCCCAGGGGAAACAGAGGACTCTTTTGACAGATAGGTCGAAATTCAGCAAACTTCCCTGGCTGGTCAATTGGGGGCCTATCTTGACGAATAGCCGCTTTTTTCCGTCTGCGCGTCGCGCAGCCGATCGCTGGTCCCGTCGATGCCGGGAATCGCTGCGTCTCACCTGCCTTGCCGCCCTGGCAATTGTCCTCGTCGCTCTCGCACCAGGCCATGCCAGCGCCGCCACGAAGGACGCCGTCGATTGTGCGGATATTTCCATGAGCTTTGACGCCAAGGCCGGCTACGAGCTGCAATGCGAAGAGGCGACCCAGCAGATCACGGGATTTGAGGGCGTCAACTCCTTCGAGGTCCAGCATCTCGAGGCGACGGCGGCCAGCAGCGATGCATTCGTCGACGCCTTTCATTACGTGCTGGCCGGACGGGTTATCTTGACCAATACGGACCTGCGCAACAACCTGCAGGATTTCTACGGCCATTTGTCGATCAGCGACTGGAAATCGGGGCGCATCATCAGCAATCTATCGACGGCGGAATTCAAGACCACGATGCGCGGCCTGCCCTCGCATTGCATCGCCTTCCAGAAGCTGGCCCATCCTGAATGGGGCGGCTACAAGAAGATCATGGTCGGCGTCGCCTGTTCGCAAAACGATATCGATCAAGCCTATACCGCGCTGAAGTATCTCTACCTGCCGAATTAGCGTCGCCCCGCGCCGTTCAACGGCCATCAGAACAGGCCGGCGGCGTTCCTGGCGCAACCCCGTGTCCAGGCCGGCCGTGACAGATGCCGATAAGCTGATAACATGGGCCGATGAGTGACGTTCCCCGCCAGAGAGACATCGTCGACCGGCGCGCCTTGAGCGAGGCGGCCCGCGCGGCCTGGGTGCAGCATGCCGGCGATGAGGCCCAGGCCAGCGCCGCCGTGACGGCGCTCTTGCGCGAGGCCCTGCAGGACGGCAGAGCCGTGATCCGTCAGCGCTTCGAAGCCGACCGGCGTGCGCCCCTCGCCGGCCGCGAAGTCGGCCGCGCCACCAGTTTTCTGATCGATCAGCTGATCCGCGTCTTGTTCGATCTCACCACCGGGGCGATTTATCCCGCCCCCAATCCTTCCGCCAGCGAGCGGATCTGCATCGTCGCCGTCGGCGGTTACGGTCGCGGCGAACTCGCACCGTTTTCCGATATCGATCTCCTGTTTCTCATTCCCTACAAAGAGACGCCGTATTGCGAGCAGGTGATCGAGTTCATGCTCTATCGCCTGTGGGATCTCGGCCTCAAGGTCGGCCAGTCGGTGCGCTCGGTCGAGGAATGCCTGCGCCAGGCGAAAGCCGATCTCACCATCCGTACCGCCCTGCTTGAAGCGCGCTACATCTGGGGCGAACAGGATCTCTTCCAGCACTTCCACAAGCTCTATCATAAGGAGATCGTCGCCGGTCAGGGCGAGGCCTTCTATCACGACAAGCTCGACGAGCGCCGGCTGCGGCATCAGCGCTTCGGCAAATCGCGCTATGCGCTGGAGCCCAACATCAAGGACGGCAAGGGCGGCATGCGCGACCTGCAGACCCTGCGCTGGTTCGGGCGGTTCCTCTATGGCGTCAGCCGGACCGAGGATATGGTGGCGCAGGGCCTGCTGAGCGATATCGACGCCCAGCGTTTCGACAAGGCGGAGCGCTTCTACTGGACGCTGCGCTGCCAGCTGCATTACCTGCGCGGCCGGCCGGAAGAGAAACTCAATTTCGACATCCAGCCGGAAATGGCGCGCCTGCTCGGCTATCGCGATCACGCCGGCACCAGCGGCGTCGAGCGCCTGATGAAGCACTACTTCCTGACCGCCAAATCGGTCGGCAGCCTGACCCGCGCCTTCTGCGCCGCGGTCGAGGCGCGCAATGTACGCAAGCCGTTCCTGCGCCTGCCGGCAGGGATTGCCGCGATCGGCCTCAGGCGCCGCGACCTCGACGGGTTCGGCCTCGACGGCGGGCGGCTGACCGTGCCGAACGAGCATCACTTCGAGCGCCATCCGGTCGACATGCTGCGGCTCTTTGCCGTCGCGCAGAAGAACGATGTCGACATCCACCCGCAGACTTTCAACTGGCTGGCGCAATCGGTGCGGCTGATCGACCGGCAGCTGCGCGACAACGCGGAAGCCAATCGTTATTTCATGGATGTGCTGCTGGCGCCCGCAGGTCCCGACAAGCCGGGACCGGAAGCGAATCTCCGGCGCATGAGCGAGGCCGGCGTCTTCGGCCGCTTCATCCCGGAATTCGGCCGCATCGTCGCGCAGATGCAGTTCGACATGTATCATCACTACACGGTCGACGAACACACCATCTTCGCCATTGGCATGCTGCACCAGGTGGAATCGGGCGCCCTCAAGGAGGACACGCCGATCGCCAGCGCCGTCGTGCACCAACTGCTGTCGCGCCGGGTGCTTTATCTCGCAGTGCTGCTGCACGACATCGCCAAGGGCCGCGGCGGCGATCACTCGCAACTGGGCGGCGAGGTGGCGGAGCATCTCTGCCCGCGCCTCGGCTGCTCGGCGGAGGAAACCGAAACCGTCGCCTGGCTGGTGCGCAAGCATCTCCTGATGAGCAACACCGCCTTCAAGCGCGATATCGACGATCCGCAGACGGTGGTGAATTTTGCCGATCAGGTGCAGTCGATCGAAAGGCTGCGGCTGTTGCTGGTCCTGACGGTCTGCGATATCCGCGCGGTCGGGCCGAAGACCTGGAACGGCTGGAAGGCGCAGCTCCTGCGCGAGCTCTACAACCGCGCCGAGGAGCATCTCTCGGGCGGTCTGCTGACCACCGGCCGCGAAGCGCGGATCGGCCGCGTCATTGCCGAGATGAAAGCGCAGCTCAGCGACTGGACGCCGGCAGAGATCGCCGCCCATCTCGAACGTGGCCATGGCGGCTACTGGCTTTCTTTCCCGGTCGGCGTGCTGGTGCGCCAGGCGCGCATGATCCGCGAGGCGGAACTGGAACAGCGCCCGCTCTCGATCGACTACCACGTCGATCAGTGGCGCTCGATGACCGAGGTCACCATCTATGTCGCCGACCGCAAGGGCCTGGTGTCGCAACTGGCGGCGGCCTTCGCGCTCTCCGGCGCCAGCATCGTCGATGCCCGCATCTTCACCTTGTCGAACGGCATGGTGCTCGACAGCTTCACCATCCAGGATTCCGAGGGCGGCTCATTCGACCAGCCGGCGCGGCTGGCGCGGTTGACCACCACCATCAACCGCCTGCTCGACCTGCCGGAGCAGATCCCGGTGGAAATGGCGAAGCTGCCCCGCCTCGCCAATCCCGCCGTGCAGGCCTTCCCGGTGGTGCCGCGCGTGCTGATCGACAATCGCGCTTCCGCGACGCATACGCTGATCGAGATCAATGGCCGCGACCGGCGCGGCCTGGTCTATGCCCTGACCGCCGCCTTGACCGGGCTCAACGTGCAGATCTCCAACGCCAAGATCTCCACCTTCGGCCATCGCGCCATCGACGCCTTCTATGTCAAGGATCAGTTCGGCCTGAAGCTGGAAGCCGAGACCCGGCTGAAGGCGATCCGCGAGAGCCTGATGGCCGTCCTGCTGGAAGGCGAGACGGAGACGCCGCAGGTCACCGACATGCTGCGTCCGCGCCGGCTCGCCTGACCCGCCGATCGCGCGCGTCACCGACCCGGCAGCCGGATCAGATCCGGATCACTCGTTGCGCAGGTAAGGTGCGGTACGGGCGCGCAAGGCGCGCCAACTGCCGAGGAACCCGACCGACAAGGTGATGACGAGGCTGAGCCCGATCACGATCGCGGCAAGGCCCGGCGGGAAGGACCAGCCGATATCGAGCACCTGCGTGAGGAACAGATAGGCGGCGAGGCTGCCGATGCCGAGCGCGATCAGCGCGCTGACAACGGCGGCGATGCCATATTCCCAGAGATAGCCGCGTGCCACATCGCCGCTGGTGCCGCCCAGCATCTTCAGAAGCACGGCTTCATAGATGCGGCGCTCGCGGCCGGCCGCAATGGCGCCGGCCAGCACCAGCATGCCGGCGGCAAGGGTCACGGCCGCGGTGGCGCGAATGGCGCCGGCGACCGCCTGCAGGATGTCGATGGCGCTGGCCAGGGCCTCTTTCACGCGGATCGCCGAAATGGTGGGGAATTGCTGCGCCATTGCTGCCACCAGATCGCCCTCGTGTTCGGGCGGCACGCGCAGGGTGGCGATATAGGTCTGCGGCGCCTTCTGCAGGATGCCGGGCGAGAACACCATGACGAAATTGATGTCGAGCGAGGACCAGTCGATCTCACGCAGATTGGCGATGGTGGCGGGAATGTCGCGACCGAGCACATTGACGGTGATCTGGTCGCCGATCTTGAGGCCGAGCCCCTGCGCCGCCTTGGCATCGATGGAGACCAGCGTGGGGCCCTGGTAATCGGCTGCCCACCATTTGCCGTCGGTGATCTTGGCATTGGCGGGCGCATTGGCCGCCCAGGTGATGCCGCGGTCGCCTTTCAGCACCCAGGCGATATCCGGCGTCGGCTTGATCGCATCGGCCGGGATATCTTTCACCTTGGCGATGCGGCCGCGCAGCATCGGCACTTGCGTCAACGCGCCGGCGCCGGGGAAATCGCGCGCGAAGCGATCGAAGCCGTCGAGCTGCTGCGGCTGGATATCGATGAAATAGAAGCTCGGCGCCTGGTCCGGCACCGTCTGCTGCAGATCGCGCAGCATGTTGTGCTGGATAAGGGCGATGGTGACGAGCACGGTAAGGCCAAGACCCAGCGACAGCACGATGCTGGTGGTCGGCGACTGCCGCCGGGCGATATCGGCCAGGGCAAAGCGCAAGGCGCGACCGCTGCCCACGGCGCGCTGGCGGGCCCAGCCGGCCAGCTTTTTCAACAGCAGCGCCAGGACATTGAAGGCGACCAGGGTCAGCGCCGCCGCCGCCACGAAGCCGACCGCCAGTTTGAGATTGCTGGCGGCGAGGATCGCGCTGCCGGCAAGCGCCGCGGCGGCAAGGGTGAGCAGCAGGAGGTCGCCGCGGCCGAGATCGCCCAGTTCCACCGGGCCGGCGCGAAACAGCTGCGCCGGTTTCACCCGCCGCGCCTTCAATAGCGGCGCCAGGGCGAAGACCAGGGCGGTCAGCACGCTGATCCCGGCGGCGACCAGCAACGGCAGCGGATAGACCGCCGCGAGAACCGGCACGTTGAATCCGGCCAAGGCGCCGCCGAGCAGGAAGGGCGACGCGCTGCCGAGGGCGAGGCCGATGACGATGCCGACCGCCGACATGATGCCGACCAGCAGCAGATAGAGGCCGAAGATCTGGCCGGTGCTGGCGCCGAGGCATTTCAGCACGGCAAGGCTGCGCGCCTTGCCTTCGAGAAAGGCGCGCACGGCATTGGCGATGCCGAGACCGCCGATCAACAGGGCGCAGAAGCCGACCAGGTTCATGTATTGCGCGGTGCGGGTGAGGAAATCGCGCATGCCGCTGGCGGCGTCCTCGATTCCGCGGATGCGCCAGCCGGCACTGGGAAATTGCGCCGTCAGCTCGGTCTTGAGCGCGTTGGCATCAATGCCGGGCCGCAATTTCAGCCGGTAGACGTGATAGGCGAGGCTGCCCGGCTGCAGCAGATTGCTGGCGGCGAGCGCATCGGGCGAGAGCATCAGGCGCGGACCGAGGCCGAAAATCTGGGCGCCGCGATCCGGCTCCTTGTCGAGTACGCCGCTGACCGTCAGCCGCGCATCGCCAAGCTGCAACTGGTCGCCGGGCTTCAGCTTGAAACGCTGCTGCAAAGTGGGCTCGACCAGGGCGCCGAAACTGTCATCCGGTTCCCTGGCAAGCGCCCTTGCGAGATCCTGCGGCGGCGAGATCGCGACCGCGCCGTAGAGCGGATAGCGACCGTCGACGGCTTTCACCTCGACCAGGGTCGGCGTCACGGCATCCGGCGCCTTTCCCGCAACAGCTTGGCCCGCGGCAGCTTGGCCCGCGGCGGTCGGCGTCGCCGGCCGCAGCATCGCCCGCATTTCCAGGCTGTGGGAGACAGTACCGTCGGCCTGCAAAGCCGCCATCTCTTCCGGCGTGGTTGTACGATAGATCAGGCGGAATTCGAGATCGCCGCCGAGGATCGCCTTGCCGTCGGCGGCGATGCCGGCATTGATGCCGGCCGAGAGCGAACCGACCGCGGCGATCACCGTGGCACCGAGTGCGAGGCAGAGGAGAAAGATGCGGAAGCCGCGCAGGCCGCCGCGCAGGCTGCTGCGCAGGTCGCGGGCGGCAAAGCGCAGAATGGTCATCGCCTGCATGAGGTCATCCGGCCTTGCTGGCGCTTGCCTGGGTCCCGCTTGCCCGGGTTTCAGGCGTCGCCGGATAAGCTGCGCTGCGCCGCTCATCGCTGCGTATCTCGCCGTCGGCGAGATGCAGGATGCGGTCGCAGCGTGCAGCCAGGGCGGGATCATGGGTGATCAGCACCAGCGTCGAGCCCTGGGCCCGGGAAAGATCGAAGATCAGCTCCATGACCCGCTGGCCGGTATCGTGGTCGAGATTGCCGGTCGGCTCGTCGGCCAGCAGCAGCTTGGGCCGTCCGACCAGAGCGCGGGCCAAGGCGACGCGCTGCTGCTCGCCGCCGGAGAGCTGCGCGGGATAATGCTGCAGGCGATGGCCGAGACCGACGGATTCCAAGGCAAGACGGGCGCTGGCGAAAGCGTCGCGCCGGCCCGCCAGTTCCAGCGGCACGGCGACGTTTTCCACGGCGGTCATGGTGGGAATGAGGTGGAAGGCCTGGAAGACGATGCCGATATCGCGACGGCGCCACAGCGCCAGCTGGTCTTCCGTCATCGTCGTCAGGTCGTGGCCGGCGACGCGCAGGCTGCCGCGGGTCGCCTGTTCCAATCCCGCCAGCAGCAGCATCAGGCTGGTCTTGCCGGATCCCGACGGGCCGACGATGCCGACGGTCTCGCCGGCGGCGATGGTGAGGTCGATGCCACGCAGGATATTGACCATGCCGGCATCGCTCGTCAGGCTGAGATGCAGGTCAGTGACGGAAATGGCCGGCATATCGGCCGATGACGGCCCGGATTGTAACGGCGGGAGCTTCATTTTCATGCGACGTTTAGCAACCTTTCTTTTCCCGCGGGCAATGCCGTGCCTGTCGGTTCTCTTTCTGGCCGGTCTCCTTTTGGCCGGGGAAGGGCGGCTGAAACCGGCAATGGCGGATCAACCGGTGAAGCTTCTGGCCTTCGGGGATAGTCTGACCGCCGGTTATGGCCTTTCTGAGGCAGAGGGTTTCACGGCGCAACTGGCCGCGGCCCTTCAGAAGATGGGGCGTCAGGTGCAGGTGATCAATGGCGGCGTGTCCGGCGACACCACGTCGGGCGGGCTTGCGCGCATCGACTGGGCGCTGGCGGACCAGCCGCAGGTGATGCTGCTGGAGCTCGGCGGCAACGACATGCTGCGCGGCCTCGCACCGCAGATCACCGAGACCAATCTCGACCAGATCATCGCCAAGGCGCAGCAGGCCCAGGTCACCATCCTGCTGGTCGGCATGCGCGCGGCCCCCAATCTCGGCGCCGATTACCAGAAGCAGTTCGACGGGCTCTACCCGGCTCTGGCCAAGACCCATAACCTGCTCTTCTACCCCTTCATGCTGGACGGCGTGGCGGCCAATCCCGATCTGCTGCAAGGCGACGGCATCCATCCCAATGCCAAAGGGGTCGGCATCATCGTCACCCGCATGATGCCCAGCATCCTGCAGGCGCTCGACAAGGTACAGAAACCGGCTGGATAGCGGCCGGGCGTTAGCCGGCCCCGAACCGCCTTTGGCTTTCCGGCTTATGCAGCCGGCGGATGGCGGCGCATGATTGAACGCGGCTGCCGGCCGGTATATGTGTCGGTATATGTCTTGGGGGTCAAGGCAGGGGGGGATCAAGGATGGAATATCGCCGTCTCGGGCGCAGCGATCTGCGCGTCAGCGCCATTTGTCTCGGCACCATGACCTGGGGCACGCAGAACAGCGAGACCGAGGGTCATCTGCAAATGGATTACGCCCTCGATCACGGCGTCAATTTCTGGGATACGGCGGAAATGTATTCCGTGCCGCCGCGACAGGAGACCTATGGCCGCACCGAAGAGATCATCGGCAACTGGTTCAAATCGCGCGGCAAGCGCGACAAGGTCGTTCTCGCCAGCAAGATCGTCGGTCCCGACAGCCGGTTCCCATTTCTGCGGGACGGCGATCTGCGCTTCGATCGCAAGAATATTCGCGCCGCAGTCGATGCCAGCCTGAAGCGGTTGCAGACCGATTACATCGATCTCTACCAGCTGCACTGGCCGGAGCGTTCGGTGAACGTCTTCGGCCGCCTGCTGTATCAGCACAATGCCGATGAGGTCTGGACGCCATTCGAGGAGACGCTGGAGGCGCTGGATGAACAGGTGAAGGCCGGCAAGATCCGTCACGTCGGTCTCAGCAATGAGACCGCCTGGGGCGCCATGTCCTGGCTGAAGCTGGCCGACGTGGGCCGTGGCCCGCGCATGGTCAGCATCCAGAACTGCTATCACCTAATGAACCGCATGTTCGAAGTGGGCCTCGCCGAGGTCGCCATACGCGAGCAATGCGGCCTGCTCGCTTTCTCGCCTTTGGCGATGGGCACCCTGTCCGGCAAATATCTCGACGGCCGGCGGCCGGACGGCGCGCGGCTCACCCTCTATCGTCTCTTCGACCGCTATGTCGGCGAACGGGCCCAGGCCGCTACCCGGGCCTATGTCGATCTCGCCCGCCGCTACAATCTCGATCCGGCGCAGATGGCGCTGGCTTTCGTCACCGGCCGGCCCTTCGTGACCAGCACCATCGTCGGCGCCACGACCATGCAACAGCTGAAGAGCAATATTGCCAGCGCCGATATCACGCTGTCGGCAGAGCTGGTGGCGGAGATCGATGAGCTGCATCGCCTCCATACGATTCCCTGCCCGTAATTCCCGCGCGGCCCGCTTTGAAGTCGATGTCGGCCAGCGCCTGTCCGGCGCGGCGGTTTTCTTTATGCCGGCTTTATTTACCCGGCATCGGTTCCCTCTCGTTTCCTTACGTCTGAAACGATCATTGTTCCACGATCGCTTCGCAAATCGTCGCGGTTTCGCCGCGTCGCGGGCGGGAACGATAGGAACGATACCATGCCTCCCCGCAATTCAGACCAGCACGCGCCATCGCCGCAGATTCCTGCACGTAACCATCATCTGCCGGCTCCGGAAGAGATGTCGCTGCAAGGCACGCCGCGGATCGGCGATGTCATGCGCGAGATCGGCTTGTGCGTCGCAATCGCCCTCGGTCTGGCGCTGCTCGCCACCATCTATGCATATGTCGTGAGAGGCGCGTGACCGCGCTCCATCGTTTCGGAGAGAGCCGGGTTTAGCCGTCTCTAGCGATTGCGTTGCCTGAAGACGATGACGTCGCCGCCGAGGCGCGGCGGCAACGCGGACCGCATATCGGCGGCGTCGATATCAAGCTCGAGAGACTTCAAGGTGATCCGCAATCCGCTGTCCAGGGCCCGGTTAACCTGGTCCTGGCTCAGCAGCAGCTCTTCACAGGGCAGATCGCTGAGACCGAGGCTGCCATCGGCGTGACGGCAGATGCGCGCCAGGCAGAGGCGCGGCGGCTTCAGGGCGGATAAGCCGCGATTCCAATCTTCGCTCCCCGGCGCGAGCGGACGGCAGCGGACGCGCAGTTTGGCGTCGTCGGTGGCGGCCAGCCGCAATCGCGGCCGATGACCGCGCGCAAAAGCCCGGACGAAGCTGATCACGGCCATCCGATCAGGCCAGCCTAGCCGGCGCCAATATGGCCGGCATGCGGGCAACCGATGCGGCGGCCGGCACCCGTGTTTCGCAGTGGCGCAGCAAGTCGCCTGCGACGTGCCCGAGCACGCCGTTTTTCAAGGCGAAAACCTGCAAGCGATCCGGTCGGCGCTCGCCCGGCATGACGAAGCCATGCGGTGTGGCTGGAATAAATCCGAAGCGCTCGTAATAGGCGACGTCACCCACCAGGAACACGAGATCGGGGCTGGCCGCCGCGTCCGGCGATTGCCGGCCCAGGAATTGTCGCGCGGATTGTCGGGTGAGGGATTGCCGCGCCAGCGCCAATGTCTTATGCACCAGCGCGCTGCCGATCCCGCGTCCTTTGCGATCCGCTACGATCGCCAGCGGACCCAGCAGCAAAGCCGGATGCCGTGATGGGCCGACCTCGATCGGCCAATAGCGGATGACACCCGCCAGACGATCACCCTCCATTGCCACCCAGCTCAGCGGCCGCACGGGGGCGACGCCGATACGGAATTGATGCGATGTCTTTTGAAACCGTGCCGCACCGAAGACCGTGGTGTAAAGCTGCTCGACGGCACCCGCAAAACCCGCGGGCTCGGGTTTGATCAGAAAGCCGGACGTGATGAGTTTCATCATGTGCTCTTGCTTACTCATGCATCGTTGAACTTGCCGCATTGATAACGAAGCGCGGCAATCACCCGGATTATCTGAGCGGACTCCCGTAAGGGGTCGAGGGCAAAGTGAAACCGGCCGTATATGGCGGGCATAAAGAAGGCCGGAATCCGGCTCGAGAGCGAATATCGGGAGCGAATATTCCGGGCGCCCCATCGCGATTTCATTACGGCCCTTTTATTCGTCTCTCTGCAGTTCCCTCTCGTGCCCTTATCGCTTCCCGCCAATGTTAGCTGCACCGCTTTGCGGATCGTTCGAGCGGGGCAGGCACGCGTGCATTTGGCACAAGTCCGGCCCGCGCCGTGCGGAGGACAGTTTATGTATCCCTTCTATTCACATACCGATATTCCGCCGCGAAATCAGGTCACGGCGACAAGGCCGCGCGTGGACGCGATGCTGTTACGGGTCGTTGCGTTCGAGATTGCTCTGGTGCTGCTGGTCTGTCTCGGCATCGCGCTGGTCGGAGAGCTCTACACGCGTCTCGCGGCTGCGCTGTAATCGACACGGCGAAGGATGCAAGAATCATGATTGAACGGCTATTTCGAGATGGCGCCACGCCGAACGGCACCGGCCGGCTGATGAACCGGGAACGCGCGGAGATGCAAATCATCCGCGACGCGCTGGGTGCCATCGCCGTCGGCGAACCGGCGATCTATTGGCTCTATCGCGGCGAGGACGACAACTGGCATGTCCACCGGGAAGGCGAGCGCGAGGGCGCGTGCTATCCGGATCGCGCCGAAGCCCTGCAGGCCCTGCGATTGGCCGTGATCCGCTGCGCCGGCTACAGCCTCTTCCTGCAGGATGAAGATGGCCGCTTCGTGCGCGAATTCTTCAATTGGCTGCCGGACGAATGACAAGACGCATGACAATCGGCCGCTGTTAAGAATTGCGGCTATCGCATCCGTACCCGCCCGGGTCTCGTCCGGCGACACTTTCCACCCCGTTGTCCTTTGGACAGGTGGGCGGCTGAATGCCGTTTTGTCGCAAAACTGACGCAAATTTTGCGTTCGGCGCTCAATTTAAGGGGAGGCGAGCCAGATTTCTGGCCGTGGGGCGATCTGCCTGTTATGATCGATTCTGCCGCGATACTCGAGTCGCGCCCTTGGATTAAGCGAGGGCATTATGCGTTTATTTGTCGCTCTGACCGTACCGGAATCGATTCGCTGGCAGCTGCGGCTGCTCTGCGGCGGCATTCCAGGGACGCGGTGGGTTCCGCCGGAAAACTTTCATATCACCTTGCGCTTCCTCGGCGAGCTTGACGGCCGCGAGATGGATTATGTCGATGCCGCTCTGGCCGGAATCCGGGTTCCGGCCTTTTCATTGCGCCTGGCCGGCGTCGGGCATTTCGGCAGCGGCTCGAAGATCCGCGCCATCTGGGCCGGGGTGGAGAAGGAACCGGCGCTGCAGCATCTGCACGATAAGATCGAATCGGCGGTGGTGCGGGCCGGGCTGACGCCGGAAGGGCAGAAATACACCCCGCATGTCACGCTGAGCTATCCCAAGGATCCGTCGATCCCCAAGCTGCAGCAATATCTGGCCTCGCATAATCTTTTCCGCAGCGAGCGGTTCGAGGTGACGCATTTCACCCTGTTCTCCAGCTTTACCGGCGGCGAACAGGCGATCTATTCGGCGGAGAGATACTATTCCCTCTCGAAGCCTTACGTGGCGGCTGCCAGCTAGCTGGTGACGTCCGTAACGCAAGGCTCAGGAGCGCAGCGCGTTGGTGTGGAGGCGATTGCACAAGCGCCGATGCCGGCGCTGGTCGCGCTGTTCCAATTCCACGGCTTGCAGAATGGGCGGGCGTTCGGCTTCCGGCAGCTGCGCCGCTGAACTCAGCTGACAGGCCAGCAGCACATCGGCGCAGTGCGCCGGGCCGGTGGTAAAGTTCTGCGCCATCAACGCGGCCAGCCAGCGCCGCCCGGCTGTCGTCACCGCCAGCTGTTGCTCCGCGTCGAGGCACAGATGCTTGCGCGCGAGGCTGCGTTCGACGGCGCTGCGCAGGACATCGCCGACCGGTTGCCAGCCGATGCGTCGTGCCGCCGCCAGCAAGGCCTCGATGGCGGTGTCGCTCGGCAAGCTCGTCGAGAGCAGCTGCGTCAGCACGAAAGCGGTGCCGAGTTCGTGGATCGGCAGGGCTGCCGCATGCGGTTCGGGTTCACCGCCACCGGCCGGTCTTGGCTTGCCCGCCCTCTCATTGCCTGTGCCCACATTGCCTGTCGCGACGATCATCTGGAATGCCTTTCCTGGGCAACGCCGTCTCTTCACGGCCGCTCCCCGCATCGCCCGCCGGTGTATCGCTCGCCGGTGTATCGTGTGCGGGCGGCCCGCTCAGTGAACCAGCGCCGGGATTTCCAATTGCTCCAGCCTGGTCGCTGCGCGGTCGAGCAGACGCGATCCGATCGCCGGCGCCTTGCCGCGGTGAGATGCGGGACCGCGATCCGCCGCCGCCCGGGCATCCGTCGCCACCGTCGGCGATTTCTCGCCGGGCGACTTATCGCTGCGCAGGAAGAGTCCGGCATGGGCGGTGATCTTCGCCAGCGAGATCAGGCTCGGCATGGCATGGCGCGCCGCAGCCGGCGGCAGGATCTCCAGCAAGCCGGCATAAGCGAGATTGAGCCGATCGTTCTGCGCGGCCTCGAGGCAATCCAGCAGCAGCATCTCGTCTTCGCTGGTCTGGCGGCATTTGATGCAGCGGATATCGATCTGCCGGGTGGCGGAAACGGCAACCACCTGAAACAGGTCATCCAGCGACTGACCGGCCGCAGCCAGGCCGAACTGGGCGAAGCCCTCGCCGGTCATGGCCGCGAAATCCTGTTGGCGCTTCAGGGCCATGACCCAGTGCCGCATGCCCCAGACCAGCAACTGCCCGGCGAAGGGCAGGTCCTGGAATGCGGCACCCGTTTCAGGTGTCGGCGCCGCTGCCGGTGATTGATTGTCGTTGGCCGATCGGGCCATGCGGATACCTCGCTGCTGCTGTGCTGTGGAACCGTTCGCGACAAGGGGTGTGTCGAACGGTCCGTGCCGGGACGGAAGGACGGCGGGGATGCTGCCGTGCCTCTGCCGGCCGGCTTCACTGCGCCTGCATCAGTTGGTGCGAGATGGTGGCCAACCCGGCGTGGGCCGAACACGCCGACCGCGATGTTGTGGTGGCCACCATCTCGCGACCGAGAGGGAGACTAGCACCACGTTTTCATTATTGCAACTCATTCTCATTTGCAAAATAGATATGCCCGCCGGTGATCCCGGCCGCGACCACAGGCGCTTCCGATCACGTCATGCGGCGCAGCGCGATGATCGCTTGACCGCGCCGCCGGCCGCTCTTCTAGTGGCGGCAGGTTCCCGGATGAATGAGGTTGCCATGATCGCGAAACTTTCGGCGGAAGAACGGCGCTCGGCGCTCGGCGCGCTGTCCGGCTGGCAAGAGGTTGCCGGCCGCGATGCCCTTCAGCGCAAGATCAAGTTCACCGATTTCAACGCCGCCTGGGGTTTCATGTCGCGGGTTGCGCTGCTGGCGGAAAAGCAGGACCACCATCCCGAATGGTCGAATGTCTATAATCGGGTCGAGATCCTGCTGACCACGCATGACTGCAGCGGGCTCAGCCAGCGCGATGTCAAGCTGGCGGGCGATATCGACAGGATACTGGCCGAGATGGGCGTCGCCTGATATCGCGACGGCCCAGCCTATCCCGGCGTAAGCGGCAAGCTGTCTCGCCGCGAGGCGTCCTTATTTCGGCGCGAGGCGCAGCGCGCCGTCGAGCCGCACCACTTCGCCGTTCAGCATGACGTTCTCGATCATATGCTGCACCAGGCGGGAGAATTCGTGCGCTTCGGCAAGACGCTGCGGGAAGGGCACGGATTCGCTCAGCGCCTTCTGGATATCCGGCGGCAGGTTGAGCATCATCGGCGTTGCCACCAGGCCGGGCGCCACCGCCAGCACGCGGATGCCGCTGCGGGCAAGATCGCGCGCGGCCGGCAGGGTCATGCCGACGATGCCGGCCTTGGAGGCGGAATAGGCGATCTGCCCGATCTGTCCCTCATAGGCGGCGACCGAACTGGTATTGACGATGACGCCGCGTTCGCCGTCGGCCATGGGCTCCATGGTCGCCATATCGGCGGCGGCGAGACGCATCATGTTGAAGGTGCCGATCAGATTGACCTCGATCACCTTGGAGAACTTCTCCAGCGCGAGCGGGCCTTCCTTGCCGAGGATACGGCCGGGAATGAGGATGCCGGCGACATTGACCAGGATGCGGGCCGGGCCATGCGCCGCCCGCGCCGTCGCCAGAGCCTTTTCCGCCGCCTCCGCCTTGCTGATGTCGCAGGCAACGGCGATGCCGCCGATTTCCTTGGCGATGGCCTCGGCGCCCTCGAGATTCACGTCCAGCACGGCGACTTTGGCGCCCAAGGCGGCGAGATGGCGCGCCACATCGGCGCCGATCCCCGAACCGCCGCCCGTCACCAAAGCTGCCTGACCCGCAATCTGCATCGATCGATCCCCTCGTTAACCCATTAGCGTCGTGTCAGCGCGATCCGGACCGCGCCATTCCCGCCTGCCTTCTAGCAAAGCCGGCCCCGCTTGGCGACCCGCTAGAAGGCGATGTCAGCTTGCGACCGATAACATGCGGATCGTCGGCATAGAACTGTCGTTTCGCCGGATCGCCCGCCGCTTGCCGTTAAGGCGCCGATTTGACTTGGCAAATCCTGGCCGGGAGTTGCATAACTTGCACAGCGCCTTGGCGGAAGAACGCAAGGCGTGAACCGAGAAAGATCCGCGACAGGATTCCGGTTATGGGGAGGCTTGGTATCCGGTAAACCGGAGCCGGCCAAGCGGGAGGGACTTGCCAGTCGATGATCGGGAAGACCGATTTGTCGTCACCGGTCGTTGGGCCGGATTCGCAGATTCCGCAATCGCCAGATGTCACGGCGATCGCTTCCTCATGTTGCCATCTCACCGACGCATCAGCGGCTGGAGCACAGCCGCTTGCGTCTTATTGGTCGGCGCGCCTGGCGATCGCCGCCGGCCGTCCGATTCCATCCGATCGCTTATTGCAAGGAGGCATCACGTGAAAAAACTTTCCATTCTCATGTCGGCAGCAATTCTCGCTCTTACCGCCGGTATCGCCAATGCCGGTGAAAAGATCGTCATCGCTACCGAAGGCGCCTATGCGCCGTTCAATTTCGTCGCCAGCGACGGCAGCCTGCAGGGCTTCGACGTCGATATCGCCAAGGCGCTGTGCGAGAAGATGAAAGCCGATTGCACCATCGTGAAGCAGGACTGGGACGGCATGATCCCGGCACTCCTGGCGAAGAAGTTCGATGCCATCGCCGCCTCGATGTCGATCACCCCGGCGCGCGAAGAGAAGATCGCCTTCTCCGACAAGTATTACAACACGCCGGCAGTGATCGTCGCCCGCAAGGACGCCAAGATCACGCTGGGCGCCGACGGCAATCCGACGCCGGATTCCTTCAAGGGCCTGCGGGTCGGCGTGCAGCGTTCGACCATTCATGAGAACTATGCCCGGGCGCATTTCACCGGCGCCGAGATCGTCGTCTACGACACCGCCGACAACGCCAATCTCGATCTCACCAATGGCCGCATCGACGCCCGCATGGATGACATCCTGGCGCTGCAGGAAGGCGTCATCAAGGCCGCCGGCGGCGACCAGTACCAGGTTTGGGGCAAAGGCTATGTCGGCGGCGAGCTCGGCAAGGGTGTCGGCGTTGGCTTGCGCAAGGAAGATACCAAGCTGAAGGAAGAGTTCAACGCCGCCATCAAGGCGATCCTTGAAGACGGCACCTACAAGAAGATCAACGACAAATATTTCACCTTCGATGTCTATGGCGGCCCGACGTCCTAACATCGTCTGACCATGATGGCCGCCGGTTCCTGGGACAGCCGGCGGCCATTTTGCTGAGCTATGGCTGCGGCCGATAGCATCGCGGAACAGGGGATCCGGCATGCAATCTCTCTTCGACCTCAAAGGCTACGGACATCTCCTCGTCGACGGCATCATCGCCACGGTCGAAGTCTCGGTCTGCGCCTTCCTGGTGTCGATCGCGCTGGGCCTGATCGGCTCGGCCGGCAAGCTGTCGAAGAACCGCCTTGCCCGTGGCCTTGCCAATGCCTACACGGTCATCATTCGCGGCGTGCCGGAGCTGGTCCTGCTGCTGCTGATCTACTACGGCGGCACGGTCCTCCTGCAGGGTATTGCCGGCGCGATCTCCGGCCAGGACGTGCGGATCGATATCAATAATTTCGCCGCTGGCGTGCTGGTGGTCGGTTTCGTCTACGGCGCCTTTGCCACGGAAGTCTTTCGCGGTGCGTTTCAATCCATCCCGAAAGGCCAGATCGAGGCGGCCATGGCCTGCGGCATGAGCCGGATCCAGGTCTTCTGGCGCATCAAGCTGCCTCAGGTCTGGCGCTTCGCCATCCCCGGCCTCGGCAATGTCAGCCTCGTCGAGGTGAAGGCGACGGCGATCATCTCCGCCATCGGCTTCACCGAACTCACGCGCCAGGCCGATGTCATCAAGCAGCCGACGCATCTGCCTTTCACAGTTTTTTTTCTGGCGCTTCTGGCCTATCTCGCCATGACGCTGGTGCTGAATACCTTCTGGCATACGCTGGAGCGCCGCGCCGGGCTTGGCATCCGGCGGGCATGAGGGGAATGTCATGACATTCGATTTCGCGCTCATCTGGCAAAGCCTGCCGTCGCTGCTCAATGGCCTGATGATGACCTTGCAGCTGACGGTTATCTCGGTACCGATCGGCCTCTGCCTCGCACTGCCGCTCGGCATCATCCGTGCCGCGGGCAATTCCTGGGCTTCGCGCGCCATCTATTGCTATACCTATCTCTTTCGCGGCACCCCGCTGCTGATCCAGCTCTATATGATCTATTACGGTCTGGCGCAGTTCAGCCTGGTCAAGAGCAGCTTCTTCTGGGTCTTCCTGCGCGAAGGCTATTGGTGCTCGCTGCTCGCTTTCGTTCTGAACACAGCGGCCTATACGACGGAGATCGTGCGCGGCGCCATCCAGAACGTTTCCTTCGGCGAGGTAGAGGCGGCGCGGGCGATCGGCATGTCGCGCGGTCTGGTGCTGCGCCGCGTGGTGCTGCCGCAGGCCTTCCGCATCATGCTGCCGGCCTATTCCAACGAAGTGGTGCTGATGCTGCAGGCGACCTCGATCGCCAGCCTGGTCACGGTGATGGATCTGACCGGTGTCGCCCGCGTCATCATCGCCAAGAGCTTCGCGCCCTATGAACTCTTCCTCACCATCGCCGCGATGTATCTCGCCGTTACTTACGGCATCATCTGGCTGTTCAATCTCTGGGAACGCCGCCTGATGCGCCATCTCGGCGACCGGCCGGTGGCGGCGCTGGAGGAAGGGGCATTGGTGGCGCGGTGAAGCGCCACCTCCATACCCTGGCGCGCCGAGACGCGCCGCCGATGAGGCTCAATCGCGCGGCATCAGCTCGCTGAGCTTGCGCTTCTGCCGGCCGCCGGCATCGAAATTCGCCGGCGCCAGCCAGGTTTCAAAGGCTGCCTTGATCGCCGGCCATTCCTTGTCGGTAATGGAATACCAGGCAGTGTCGCGGTTGCGGCCCCGATAGATCGTCGCCTGGCGGAAGATGCCTTCGTATCTGAAGCCGAGGCGCAAGGCGGCCTTGCGTGACGGTTCGTTCAGCGCATCGCATTTCCATTCATAGCGGCGATAGCCAAGCTCGTCGAAGACGCGGCGCATCAGCAGATACATCGCTTCGGTGGCAACCGGCCTGCGCTGCGCCAAGGGCGAGAGATTGATATGGCCGACCTCGATCACGCCGTTCGCGGGATCGATGCGCAGATAGGAGGCGACGCCGACGGCCTTGCCCGTGGCGCGATCGATGATGGCGTGAAACAGCGGATCTTCGCCGCTGCAGGTCTGGCGCATCCAGGCCTTGTAGTCCTCCAGCTTGGCGAAGGGGCCGTAAGGAAGATAGGTCCAGTTGCGGCCCTCGCTGTCGCGGAGATTGGCAGCATGCAGGTCGGCGGCATGGGCTTCCGACAGGATCTCGATGCCGGCGAAGCGGCCGGCGATGGCGCTGCGCGGCGGGCGGGGCCGCGCCGTCCAGCCGTCGACCGGAAAGCCAATCGGCTGACCGAATTCGTTGAGCCGTACGGCCGCTGGTATTGGAGCCGGTGCTGTCTGGTCCGTCATCGGTTGACCTGCAAAATGAAATCGGCGCCGGCGGCCTTGCCGTGCCTGTCGGCAGATTACCTAACCGATCGTAGAGGCGACAGCGAGAACCGGAAATCGCCCGCCGCCTGGATCCACCATGCAGGGCCCACCATGCAGGGCCCACCATGCAGGGTCCGCCACGCCGGATGCACCATGCCGGGGCTACCGGGCTCGGCTCGTCCGCGCCGGGCCTATTTGCGCGGCTTGACGGGCGGCGCCTTCACATAGGGCAGAGGCGGCTCATGGCGCGCGGCGATCACCGGGTCGATCTCCCAATCCTCGAGGGCGATGCATTGTCCGTCGCAGCCAGCTTCGCTTACCGGAAAGATGGCGAATTCCACCTGATATTCGGCGCCGGAAGGGGTCGGCCAGCGATAGGCGCCGAAGACCGGCTGCTGGCTGGTCCAGGCCAGGCGGTAGGCCGCGATACCCTCCCGCGTATAGTTGATGCCGTCCTCATCCAATGAATCGAGATAGCGGCCGGTCAGTTCGATGCTGTTCATCTCGACCACCTTGGTGCCGGCCAGCCGGTACAGCACCCGGAAAGGCTCGGCTTCGATCTCCACCACCATCATGAACGGCAGGATCGGTTTCAGGTCGACGGGGTCGATGTCGCGCCGGTGCGGGACCGGCCCGTTTGAAATTTTGCTGTGCCAATAGGCAGCGAACCGGCGAATGCGTTGTGACTGCACATGATCGAAGTCGATCAGTTTGAACATGAATGGACCTGCGGGCGGCGCGGCGCCCATCCTTCCGTAATCTGGCCGGTGCTTGCATGCCGGCGACAGTCATGCCGACGGATGGCAGCTGGGGGCCGTCGGCCTCTCCTCGCTAAATCCGCGGCCTAGACCAGCCGACAGTTGAGATGCCTTTGCGACGATATTAAGGGAAAAGCTTAACAAATTCTAAAAATAAGAAAAATCACCCCTTGGTGATAGCTTTTGTCGCAGACACGGAACCCAGCCTTGATTTTCTTGCCTTCGTGCTAGCTTAAAATAAGGTAGCTTATCTTATCAGGGATCAAACCCATGCAGCCTCCGGAAAAGTCCTTTGGGTTCCTTCTTTATGACGCCGCCCGCATGTTGCGGCGCGATTTCGAGCGTCGCGCCAAGCAGCTCGGCCTGACGCGGGCCCAATGGTCGGTGCTGGCGCATCTCGCCCGCAACGAGGGCACCAATCAGGCGGCGGCAGCGGATGTGCTGGAAATCGAACCCATCACCCTGGTTCGTCTGCTCGACCGGCTGGAAGCGGCCGGCTGGGTCGAGCGCCGCGCCGATCCCAATGACCGGCGGGCGCGACTGCTGTTTCTGACCGAAAAGGCGCATCCCATTCTCGAGCAGATGTTCGCCCTCTCGCTGCAAACCCGCGACCAGGCGCTGATCGGCATCAGCGAGCCGGAGCGCGAGGCGATGATCTCCATGCTGATCAAGATTCGCCAGAACTTCTCCAACCGCGAACCCGCTGCCCGCGAACCCGCTGCCGCCGCGACCGATGCGAGCGGCAAAGATGCCGTCGCGGCGAAAGCCTGAGCCATGTCCGGCAATCACGACCCGTCAGGCACGCTTGCTTCGGCGAACTCGCCTGGCGCTGATCGCCTGCAGCGCGCTTTGCGCCACCGCCGCTGGCGTTCCGAAGCCGAAGTAGCCGCCACCATCGCGGATCAGCGGTTAGCCCGATTTCAAAATCGCCCGGAACTGCGGATCGAAGGTGCGTGAGATCGGCGCCATGGCGGCGCCCTGCGCCACCGCCCAGAGATCGGCCGCTCCCAAAGTGAGGCGCGGCAGGTTGCGGGCGGCGCGATCGGCGACCGAGGGCAGCAGCGGCTCGACATGGCGGGCGATATCGAGCAGCAGGGCCGGCGGCAGTTGCCCGCCCAGCACCACGGTCTGCGGATCGAACATTGCCTCGACGATCTGGACCGCCTGGCGCAGATAGAATCCCGCATCGGCGCTCCAGCGCAGCAGCACCGGGTCGCGCGCCGCCAGCAGGTGATCGAGCTTCGCGAACAGGCCCGACATGCCGGGATCGAGGCCGAGGCTGCGGCAGGCCGCCAGCATGGAGACATAATGCTCCAGCGTTTGCGGTTCGGCCTTGCGCGCTCCGTTGCCGCCGGTCCCGTTGCCGCCCACCCCGTTGCCGCCCACCCCGTTGCCGGCATTGCCGATCGCCGGCAGCTGGCCGATTTCGCCGGCATTGCCGACCGCGCCGGCATAAAGCTCGCCCTGGATGATGAGGCCGGCGCCGAGGCCGTAGCCGAGGAACAGATAGACGAAATTGTCGAGGCCGCTGGCGACGCCGTACATCTTCTCGGCGATGGCGGCGGCGCCGGCGTCGTTCTGCAACCCGGCCTCCAGGCCGGTCTCGCTCTCGAGCCGCGCCAGCAGCGGGAAGTCGTGCCATTCCTGCATCACCCAGGGATCGACCAGGGGATCTTCCGGCGGGTGCTGCGGATCGAGGCGCTGGCCGAAGGGACCCGGCATGGCGATGCCGAGGCCGAGCGTGCGTTCCTGGGCGCGGGAATCGGCGGCGGCGAGATCGCGGCGGATGGCGGCGATCAGGTTGAGCACCACGGCGAGGCCGCGTTTCGGTCCGCCCTTCGGCAGGCGGTGCTGCTGGCGGCTGAGCGTCTGCCCGGCGAGATCGGCGCCGATACCGAGCACCTGATGGCGGTCGATCTGGATGCCGATCGAATAGGCGCCGGTGGCGACGATGCGATAGGGCGTGGCCGGCTGGCCGCGTCCGCCGCGCACCGGCGCATCGGCGGCAACCAGGCCGGTCTCGGTGAACTGGTCGATGATATTGCTGACGGTCTGCGCCGTGAGCTGGGTCGCCCGGGCGATCTCGGCCCGCGACAGGGCGCCGTTCAGGCGCAGGGCGTCGAAGACGACGCGCCGGTTATGGGCGCTGGCGCCGCCGAGATTGGTGCCGGCCGTGGCGACGATCGGACGCTTCACTGGCCGCTTTCCCCGCGCATGATTCCCCCCGCTCATTCCGTTCCTGTCGCCGGCTGACGGGCCTTTCCGGCGCCGAACGGCCATTGACAGGGTGGACAAATTGCCGGAAACTTATTAAGTCAAACAAATTGATTTAATTCGTCGGGCGATGCAAGTCTTTCGTGCCGACCGGAATGCCGAAGACCAGCAATCCGCCGGAGCGGCCAATCGCCCGGTTTACCTTGGGAGGAACGGATGTCACACAAACTGCGTGGAATGATGGTGCGGGCAATGCTGGCCGGCACCGCGATGACGGCGCTGCAGGGCTTTGCCGCGCATATGGCCCTGGCCGATACCACCATCAACGCGCTCTTCATGAGCCAGGCTGCGTATAGCGAGGACGATGTCCGCGCCATGACGAAGGATTTCGAGGCCGCCAATCCCGGCATCAAGGTGAAGGCCGAATTCGTCCCCTATGAAGGCCTGCACGACAAGATCACCTTGGCCCAGGGTGCCGGCAGCGGCTATGACGTGGTGCTGTTCGACGTGATCTGGCCGGCCGAGTTCGCCGAGCACAAGGTGCTCACCGATGTCAGCGACAAGATCACCGCCGACATGAAGGGCGGCGTGCTGCCGGGCGCCTGGACCACGGTCGACTATAAGGGCAAGGCCTATGGCATGCCCTGGATTCTCGATACCAAGTATCTCTTCTACAACAAGGAAATGCTGAAGAAAGCCGGCATCGCCAATCCGCCGAAGACCTGGGCGGAGCTGGAGAAGGACGCCGCGATCCTGAAGCAGAAGAAGATCGTGGAATTCCCGATCGTCTGGAGCTGGGCGCAGCAGGAAGCGGTGATCTGCGACTACACGACCTTGGTTGCCGCCTATGACGGCAAGTTCCTCGACGACAGCGGCAAGCCGGCCTTCCAGACCGGCGGCGGCCTCGATGCCTTGAACTACATGGTCGATTCCATGGACAAGGGCCTCACCAATCCGCATTCCAAGGAATATCTCGAAGAAGACGTGCGCCGCGTCTTCTCGGCCGGCGATGCGGCCTTCGCGCTCAACTGGACCTATATGTACGCCATGGCCAATGGCGATCCGAAGGAATCGAAGATCGTCGGCAAGGTCGGCGTCGAGCCCGCCCCGGGTGTCGATGGCAAGAGCAAGGCGGCGGCCGTCAACGGCTCCATGGGCCTCGGCATTCCCTCGACCAGCCAGCATCAGGATGAGGCCTGGAAGTACATTACCTTCATGACCTCGCAGGCGGTGCAGAACAAATATGCCAAGCTCAGCCTGCCGATCTGGGGCTCGTCCTACAGCGACGCCAGCGTCACCAAGGGCCAGGAAGAACTGGTGAAGGCGGCGAAGACCTCGCTTGGCATCATGTATCCGCGGCCGACCACGCCGACCTACACCCAGCTCTCCACCGGTCTGCAGCTCGCCATCCACAACGCCCTGCTGAAGCAGGCGAAGCCGGATGCGGCGCTGCAATCGGCGGCGGATGCGGCCGGCGGCGGTCTGTAAGCCGAACCTTTGATTTAGAGTTCCACTGGGCGGCCGATGATGAATGGAAACTGGATGAGTTTGCGGAGCTGGCTGTTGCTGGCGCCACTTCTCGCCATCATGACCTTCATCATCGGCTGGCCGATGGCCAAGACAGTCGCCGTCAGCTTCACCGATGCGCAGCTGCTGGGCGGCGACGTGCATTGGCTGGGCCTTGCCAATTACCAGCGGGTGCTGGCGGCCCCCGCATTTTATTCGGTGGTCTGGACCACCATCCGCTTCGTGCTCTATTCGGTCGGCGCCGAATTCCTGCTGGGCCTTGGCGTCGCCCTCCTGCTCGACCAGAATTTCCACGGCCGCAATCTGCTGCGCGGCCTGATCATTCTGCCCTGGGCGCTGCCCACCGTGGTCAATGCCACCATGTGGCGTCTCATCTACAATCCCGATTTCGGCGCCCTCAATGCGCTGCTGACCCAGCTCGGCCTGATCGATGCCTATCGCTCGTGGCTGGGTGAACCGCAGAGCGCCTTGCTCGCCGTCTGCTTTGCCGATGTGTGGAAGAATTTCCCGCTGGTGGCGCTGATCGCGCTGGCCGCCTTGCAGTCGGTGCCGCGCGAATTGAAGGCCGCCGCGCTGATCGACGGTGCCGGTCCCTGGTCGCGTTTCCGCGCTGTGGTGCTGCCTTATCTCATCGGCCCGCTCACCGTGGCGGTGGTGCTGCGCATCATCGAGGCCTTCAAGGTCTTCGACATCATCTGGGTGATGACCCAGGGCGGCCCCGCCAACAGCACCAAGACCGTCGCCATCCTGGTCTATGAGCAGGCCTTCAAATTCCAGAATGCCGGTCTCGGCGGCTCGATCGCCTTGCTCATGGTGCTGATCAGCGCGATGCTGATCGCCGCCTATGTCACGCTGCTGCGCAAGCACGGCGAGCTGAAATAGGATCCGACGATGGAACGCCAATCACCCTGGTTCAAGGCCTTCCTTTATATCGCCGCCGCCCTGCTGGCGGTCTTCATCCTGTTGCCGATCCTGTGGATGCTGATCATGAGTGTGAGCAGCACCAATGATCTTACCACCAAGCCGCTGAAATGGCTGCCCCAGGTAATCGATTTCCATCGCTACGGCGATCTGCTGACCCTGGCCGAGAACACCATCGGCCAGGCCTTTCTCGCCGCCCTGCGCAACAGCCTGCTGGTGGCAGGGATGGGAACGATCGGCGCCCTGCTGGTGGCGATCCCAGCCGCCTGGTCGGTGTCGCGCTCACCCGGGCAACAGAAGCTGGCGCTCTATGCCGTGGTCGCCACCTATATGCTGCCGCCCGTCGCTTTGGTGGTGCCGATCTATTTCGCCTTGAGCGCCCTCGGCGCCCTCAACTCGGTCTTCAGCCTGGCGGTGGTCTATCTCAGCATCCTCGCCCCCTTCACCACCTGGCTGATGAAAAGCAGCTTCGACAATATCCCGGTCGAGATCGAGCTTGCGGCGATGATCGACGGTGCTCGCCTCGACCAGATCCTGCGCCGCATCACCCTGCCGCTGGCGGGCCCGTCGCTGGCGACCGCCGGCCTCTTCGCCTTCCTGCTGGCCTGGGACGAATTCTTCTATGCCCTGCTCTTCACCTCCGATCAGCGGGCACAGACCCTGCCGGTGGAAATCGCCGCCCTCGCCGGCGGACGGGTTTCCGATTACGGCCTCATCGCCACCGCCGGCGTGCTGGCGGCGGTGCCGCCGGTGCTGATCGGCTTCTTCCTGCAACGTTCGCTGATCGCCGGCCTCACCGCCGGCGGTGTCAAAGGATAATCGAGATGATCAATACGTCTTCCGCGGCCAAGGTGGGCCCCGGCCTCGCCGCTCTGCGCTTCGAAATGGCGAAGCAGCATCAGGACTCGCTGGATTCCTATCGCAGCAATGCCGCGGTGGCGCAGAAGATCGCTGCCTCCTTGCGCCGTACCGGCCGCCTCATCCTGCTCGGCATGGGCGGTTCGCAGACGGTCAACCGCATGGCCGAGCCGGATTATCGCGCCCAGGGCCTGAAGGCCCTCGCCGTCTCGCTTTCCGAGCAGCTCTATTCGCCGCTGCCGCTGGAAGATGCGACGGTGATCGTCACTTCGCAGTCGGGTGAATCGGCGGAAGTGCATCGCCTGTTCGAAAGCTTCAAGCCCACTGCCGATACCTTCGGTCTCACCATGGAAGAGGGCTCGACTCTCGCCAAGACCTGCGTCTCGCTGATCGGCCGCGGCGGATCGGAGAAGGCCTTCTGCGCCACCCGCAGCCTGCTGATCAGCCTGACCTTGCATCAGCTGGTGCTGAGCGAACTCGGCGTCGACAGCAAGGCGGCGCTTGCCGTGCTCGAGCATCCGGAAGAGCCCGATATCGCCGCCGCTGCCGACCGCCTCAAGGATTGCACGACGGTGGTCTTCTCCGGCCGCAACCTGCGCGGCCTCGCCGAAGCGGCGGCGCTCGGCGCCATGGAGCTTGGCCGCATGCCGGCCTATGCGCTGGAAGGCGGCCAGTTCCGTCACGGGCCGATGGAAATCCTCGGTCCCAAGATCGGCGTCGTCATCTTCCGCGCCGATGAAGCGCCGGCGGCGCTGGGCGACGATCTCGCTGCCCAGGCGGTGGCAGCCGGTTCGCCCACCGTGCTGTTTGATGCCAGCGGTGCCGCCAGCAAGGCGGAAAAGGCCGGCGCCTTGCGTGTGCCTTTCAAGACCGCCGGCGGCCTTGCCGCCAGCCTCGCCATGCTGCCGGCCGCGCAGCGCCTGGTGATCGAACTTGCCGGCCAGCGCGTTGCCGATGTCGGCACGCCGGTGCGCAGCGGCAAGGTGACACGGGTGGAATGAGCGGGTGGATCGCGTGAGGTTCGGCCGTCGATGACCGGGATAAAGCAAGACGGGGCAAAGCGACAAGCGGGAATGAAGCCGCTGGCGGTGATCGGCAATGTCAATGTCGACATCATCATCGGTGCCGCCGATCCCTGGCCGCAGCCGGGCACGGAGATCCTCGTCGAGCATGGCGAGGTGCGGGTCGGCGGTGCCGCCGGCAATGCCGCGCTCGCCTGGCAGGCGATGGACGTTCCCTATCAGATCGCCGGCAATACCGGCCGCGACCAGTTCGGCGACTGGCTGCGGCAGAGCTTTCCCGGTCATTGCGACCGCTGGCCGGTGGAAGAGACGGCGACCACTTTCTCCGTCGGCGTCACCCATCCCGATGGCGAGCGCACCTTCTTCACCATCCCCGGCCATATGCCGCTCCTGGATCTGAAGACGGTGCAGCGCTCGCTGGATATCGGCGCGCTGCGCGGCGGCATCGCCCTCATCTGCGGTTGCTATCTGACCGATCGCCTGGTGGCGGATTACCCTGCCCTCTTCGCCTGGCTGAAGCGGCACGAGGTCGAGATCGCGCTCGATACCGGCTGGCCGCCGAGCGGCTGGACCGATGCAATCCGCCGCCGCACCCGCGACTGGCTGCCGGCTTGCGATCATCTGCTGCTGAACGAAGTCGAGATCACCTCGCTGACGGAGACGGAAACGGTTGAGCAGGCGATGAACGCGCTTGGCAATATCTTGCCGGCGCAGGCCAGTATCATCGCCAAGCAGGGGCCGGCGGGCGCCATCGGCCGGCGGCGGAGGGCGGACGGATCGGTCGAAGCTGTGGCGGTGGCGGCGCCGCAGGTGACGCCGGTCGATACGATCGGCGCCGGCGATGTCTTCAATGCCGGCTACCTGGCGGCGACGGCGCGCGGGCTCGACCTCAGGAGCTGCGTTGCCGCGGGCGTGCAGATCGCCTCGCGGGCGGTATCGACTCTGCCGCGACGTTATGATGTCGCGGCGGCATAACTCTCTCAGGGACATGGCGGTCCGCTAGGGCCGCCCGGGCAGGATCAGGCTGATGGCAACGTTGACGATTAGTGGGATCAAGAAGCGCTACGGTGCGGTCGATACGCTGAAAGGTATCGATCTCGACCTCGCCGACGGCGAATTCCTGGTGCTGCTGGGATCTTCCGGCTGCGGCAAGTCGACCCTGCTCAATATCATCGCCGGGCTGCTCGAGCCCAGCGAGGGCGACATATTGATCGACGGGCAGTCGATCACACGCGTGCATCCCAAGGACCGCAACATCGCCATGGTGTTCCAGTCCTATGCGCTCTATCCCAACATGACGGTGGCGCGCAACCTGGGCTTCGGCCTGGAGATGCGCGGCATCGACAAGAAGGCGCGCCAGGCGGCGATCGAGAAAGTCGCCGGTATCCTGCAGATCGATCACCTGATGGAACGCAAGCCGGCGGCTCTTTCCGGCGGCCAGCGCCAGCGTGTCGCCATCGGCCGCGCCATGGTGCGCGATCCCAAGGTGTTTCTGTTCGACGAGCCCTTGTCCAATCTCGATGCGAAATTGCGCGTTGAGATGCGCACCGAGTTGAAGAAGCTGCATCAGCGCCTCGGCACCACCATCGTCTATGTGACGCATGACCAGATCGAGGCGATGACCTTGGCCTCGCGCATCGCCATCATGCGCGACGGCGTGGTGCAGCAGTTCGCCGCCCCGCAGGAAATCTATGAGCGGCCGGCCAATCTCTATGTCGCCGCTTTCATCGGCTCGCCCGGCATGAATTTCGTCCACGGCGCGCTGACGCGGGAAGGCGACCGCCTCGGCCTGCAGCTCGCCGCCGATGGCCAGGGCAAACCGGCCTTCATCCCCCTGCCCGCCGAGATCATCGGCGCGGCGCAGGCGGGGCAGAAGGTGGTGCTCGGTATCCGCCCCGAAACCATCGCCCTCGCCCCCGCCGGCACGACGCCGGATGCGCGCCATGCCGATCTCGATGCGCTGGTGGAAGTGCTGGAACCGACCGGCGCCGACACCTTGGCGAGCCTGAAGCTGGGCGGCGATGAGATCACCGCACGGCTGCGCCCCAGCGATCTCACGCAGGCCGGCGGCGTCGCCCGCTTCCGCGCCGAAATCGCCCGCGCCAGCCTGTTCGATCCGGAAAGCGGCAAGCGGCTGGGATAATGTTGTAACGCCGCCGTATCGGGGCCGGCCCAAGCCTTCCAATTGTCATGCCCCGACTTGATCCGGGCATCCATGGTGATATTGGCGCCCATGTCGGACATGGACCCTCGGATCAAGTCCGCAGGGTGACAGGAAAGAGGCGTTCATCAGCGGCAACCGCCAGCGGCAACGGACGGCTTTATGTCGGTCCTGCATCAGCCATGGCCCCGCCCTCACCCTCTATGATATGGACCTCCGTCCCGAGGGCTTGGCAAAGGCGTCCGTCGATTTCATCATGAGCGATCACCCGACCGCCACGCGCAGCCTTGCCGTCACCTTTTTCTTCACCTGCTATCTGGCGGCGGCCTATGGGCTTGGCCTCTATCTCTTTGCCGTGCTGCTGCCGGATATGCGCGGCGAACTCGGCTTCGACTATCGCGCCGTCGGGCTGATGTCGGGCGCGGCCCAGGCCGGCTATCTCGT